>JACCDP010521944.1_pt1 | contig 45084 bp, 38 predicted proteins | sample 7445841 | NCBI WGS metagenome assembly JACCDP01 (sample SAMN15323441, study PRJNA562643) | freshwater metagenome | isolation source: river surface water | place: USA:Blue River Watershed | collected 2017-08-17
CTGCGCACGGTTTTCACGATCTTCTCAGCCGATTTGTCTACGAGGTTGTGGTCGTATGACTGCAATTTTATCCTGATTCGCTGTGACATAGTTTATGTTCCCATTTTTAAATGGGGATGCAAAAGTAGGAATTAGTTTTATACTTTCAAAAGAATTGCCGAAAAATTTCGGGAATACCCTCAATATTTTGACACAAAAAAGGTCCCGGCCATGGCCGGGACCCATTATACTGATTATCAGCTTCTTAGATTATTCCTTGGACTTTCCTTTCACCCTGGCGATCACCTCTTCTGCGATGTTGTTGGGCGCAGGATTGTAATGAGAGAACTCCATGGTTGAAGAAGCACGTCCGGATGACAAAGAACGGAGCTGGGTAACATAGCCGAACATCTCGCTCAGTGGCACTTTGGCCTTGATCACCTGAGCACCTGCCCTGCTGTCCATACCTTCCAGCATACCCCTTCTTCTGTTCAGGTCACCGGTAACATCACCCATGTATTGCTCAGGGGTGATCACCTCTACCTTCATGATGGGTTCCAGCAATACGGGCTTGGCCTTACGGGCAGCCTCGCGGAAACCGGATTTGGCACAAAGTTCAAAGGACATGGAGTCGGAGTCCACCTGGTGGAAGCTACCGTCAAATATCCTGATCTTCATGTGCTCAACGGGATAGTTGGCCAATACACCGGTACTCATGGACTGCTCAAAACCTTTCTGGATGGCAGGGATGAATTCACGGGGAATGGAACCACCAAAGATATCATTGACAAACTGCATTTGCTTACCGGCATTTTCTTTCAGCCACTCTTCATCAGCGGGGCCGATAGAGAACTGGATATCAGCGAACTTACCGCGACCACCCGTTTGCTTCTTCAAGGTCTCACGGTGTTCGATGGTTGCCTGGAAGGCCTCTTTGTAAGCCACCTGAGGAGCACCCTGGTTCACTTCTACCTTGAACTCACGGCGCATACGGTCAACGATGATCTCCAAGTGCAACTCACCCATACCACTGAGGATGGTTTGTCCTGTTTCCTCATCGGTCTTTACACGGAGGGTAGGATCTTCTTCCACCAACTTGGCGATGGCCATGCCCATCTTGTCAACGTCTGCCTGTGCCTTGGGCTCAACAGCCACGGAGATCACCGGCTCAGGGATGAACATGTTCTCCAGTACGATCGGATTGTTCTCGTCGCAAAGGGTATCACCGGTCTTGATTTCTTTGAAACCAACTGCAGCACCGATATCACCAGCTTCGATGAAATCGATGGGGTTTTGCTTGTTGGCAAACATCTTCATGATACGGCTGATCCTTTCCTTCTTTCCACTTCTTACGTTCAAGACATAAGAACCTGCATCCAGATGGCCTGAGTATACACGGAAGAAGGCGAGACGTCCCACAAAAGGATCAGTCATGATCTTGAAAGCCAAGGCTGCAAAAGGTTCAGTAGCCTCTGGCTTGCGGATCAGTGTTTCACCGTTATCAGGATTGGTTCCTTCTACAGCGTCGATGTCAACTGGTGAAGGGAGGTAACGACAAACTGCGTCCAATGCTGTTTGCACACCCTTGTTCTTGAAGGATGATCCACACATCATGGGAACGATGCTGAGGTCGATACAAGCCTTGCGGATCGCTTCGTGTACTTCTTCTTCTGTGATCGAATTGGGGTCTTCGAAGAATTTCTCCATCAAGGTATCGTCGTATTCAGCCACTGCCTCGATCAGGTTCTGCCTCCACTCATTGGCCTCTTCTACCATGTCTGCTGGAACAGGGATCTCATCAAAGGTCATTCCTTCGGTCTCCATGTGCCAGATAATACCTTTCATCTTGATGAGGTCAACCACACCCTTGAAATTGTCTTCAGCTCCGATAGGAAGCTGCAAGGGAACAGCCTTGGCACCGAGCATTTCCTTCACCTGGCGAACCACCATCAGGAAGTCTGCACCGGAACGGTCCATTTTGTTTACAAAACCAATACGGGGAACCTTGTAACGGTTGGCCTGGCGCCAAACTGTTTCTGACTGAGGTTCTACACCGTCAACGGCAGAAAACAAAGCGATCAAACCATCCAATACCCTCATGGAACGCTCCACTTCAACGGTGAAGTCCACGTGACCCGGAGTATCGATGATGTTGAAATAATATTTTTTGGTGTCAGCAGTGGCCTTTCCCAAAACAGTTGGGAAGTTCCACTGGCAGCTTACTGCCGCAGAAGTAATGGTGATGCCACGCTCTTTTTCCTGCTCCATCCAGTCGGTGGTAGCGGCACCATCGTGCACCTCACCGATCTTGTGGATCATTCCTGTATAGCGCAGGATACGCTCTGTTGTTGTGGTTTTACCGGCATCAATGTGGGCGGCAATTCCGAAATTCCGTTGAAATTTTAAGTCTGCCATGACTGTTCTTATTGTTTAAAAAATTGAATGCGTTGTTGGGCAAGCTGACCCGAATAAACGGGACCACTTTTTGCGGGTGCAAAGTTATGGAATGACTTGGACAAAGCGAAATAAAAAAGGGCTGTCTGTGACAGCCCTCTCTTTTTATTTTCAACCGCAGTTTAGACGCGGAAATGGGCAAATGCCTTGTTGGCTTCCGCCATACGATGGGTATCTTCTTTCTTTTTAAAAGCACCACCCTCGCCTTTGCTGGCAGCTACGATCTCATTGGCCAACTTGTCTGCCATGCTGCGCCCGTTGCGCTCCCTGGCAAAGCGAACCAGCCACTTGATGCTCAAAGAGATTTTGCGATCAGGACGAACCTCAGAGGGGATCTGGAAGGTAGCACCACCGATACGACGGCTCCTAACTTCTACAGCAGGCGTTACATTGGTCAAAGCTTTCCTCCACACCTCGTATCCGTCTTCTCCGGTCATTTTGGCAACCTTTTCGAGAGAATCGTAAAAAATGGTGAGAGAGGCGCCTCTCTTTCCCTGCCACATTACGTTGTTGACAAAACGGGTGACCAAAGTGTCATTGAATTTCGGGTCTGGTGCAAGGGGTAATTTTTTTGCTCTTGTCTTCCTCATCTATATGGAATTTCGATGTTTAGTATTTATTTTTTGGCCTTTTCGCGCTTGGTACCATACTTGGAGCGGCTCTTCTTGCGATCCTTCACACCGGCGGTATCCAAGCTACCCCTTACGATGTGATAACGTACACCTGGCAGGTCCTTCACACGACCACCCCTGATCAATACGATGGAGTGTTCCTGAAGATTGTGCCCCTCACCTGGGATATAGGCAATCACCTCAACCTTATTGGTTAGGCGCACCTTTGCAACCTTTCTCAAGGCGGAGTTAGGCTTTTTAGGAGTTGTGGTATACACACGTGTACAAACACCACGGCGTTGAGGACATGCATCAAGTGCCCTTGACTTGCTTTTGGTCTTGATGATCTCCCTTCCTTTTCTTACGAGCTGTTGAATTGTAGGCATTCTACCCTTTTTTTAACGGGACGGCAAAGGTATGGGGAATTTTCCAAAATCCAAAAGCCATCCCTGAATTTTTTAAATCAGTCAATTATCCCTGTTTTACGGGGACCATCCATCCCCATTTGTCTGCTTCCCGCCCTTCTCTGATGGCATTGAAACGATCCCGCAGTTCGTCAGATACTGGCTGATTGTCAACATCAAATATCATGGACTGGCCCTTGTACACCAATTCCCTGATCTTGGCAATGGTTGCAGCAGTACCCGCACCAAATGCTTCTGTCAATTTACCGGCTGCATAGCCCGCTGCCAGCTCATCCACCGCAATCTCTCTCTCCTCCACCTGCAAGCCCATGTCTCTTCCCAAAGCAATGACACTGTCTCTCGTAACGCCATCCAGGATGGTTCCGCTTTCCAAACCCGGGGTGATTAGTTTCCCGTCCAGCACAAAAAATACGTTCATCGTTCCGCACTCCTGCACATATTTGTGCTCAAAGGCATCTGTCCACAATACCTGGTCATAGCCCTTGCTTTTGGCTACAGTGGCCGGATGAAGGGATGCGGCATAGTTGCCGGCGGTCTTTGCGAAACCCACACCGCCCGGCACTGCCCTCACATATTGCTCCTCCACGTAAATGCGCATGGGGGCGGCATAATAAGGCCCAACAGGACTCAACAAAATCATGAATCGGTATCGACTGGAAGGCGCAACACCCAGCAGCTCATCAGAACCGAACATAAAAGGCCTGATGTACATGGAATGATCTTTCTGCGCAGGGATCCAGGCATCCTCAAGTTCCAACAACTGCTTCATGCCCTCGATGAAGATGTCTTCCGACACCTCTGCCATTTCCATCCGTCTGGCGGACTTGTTGAAGCGAGTAAAATTCTTATCCGGTCTGAAGATCGCGGCACTGCCATCTATCAGGCGATAGGCCTTGATGCCTTCAAAGATCGATTGTCCGTAATGCAAGGCAACCAACGAGGGATCAAATGAAATAGGACCATAAGGCAGAATCTCCGGTTCCCCCCATTTGCCATCCACATAATCAGCTACCAGCATATGATCGGTGAAGTACCTGCCAAAAGGGAGTTTGGTAAGGTCTGTACCGGTGAGCTTCGATGTTGCTGCTTTTGTTATCTTTATCGCGTGATTGGATTGCATTGCAATTTTTTTGCAAAGTAACGAAATCAACTGCCAAGCTCAAAGGAAATCGTGATCATGAAAACAGCTGAAAAAACCAAGCTTCCTCCCGCTATTCTTTCCTCACTGTACAGAAATGTATTGATTGCATCGCAAGCCAACGTGGTTGAGGATGTTTCAGCCGAAAAGGTTTCGCTTCCATCAAAACGCCTGGTTGCCCTGGTTGCGTCAAAACAGGATAACCTTCCTGAGAATGAACTTGTCTTTTTGGCCAACATCATGAATGCCTGTAAACTCAATAATGAGGAATATGCTGCCTTGCCTGTTCAGGAGTCAGATCCAAAACACTATCTGAATATCAAAGCAAAATTTGATTCTCCTTTGGTGTTGCTCTTTGGCCTAGCGCCTGCATCGATTGAATTGCCAATTCATTTTCCCGCCTTTCAGCCACAATCCTTTCAGGGCATCCAATATCTCGCTGCTCCAAGACTGGATGAAATCGAAAATGACAAAGCACTGAAGCTGCAACTCTGGCAATGCCTGAAACAAATATTTCCATGAAGAGAAAACTGATTTTCGCTTCGAACAACGCCAACAAAGCAGATGAGATCCGCCATATCCTGGGAGAAAACTTTCAGATCATGACTTTGAAAGAAGCAGGAATCGTGGCGGATATTCCGGAGCCCCATGACAGCTTTCAAGAAAATGCGCTGGAAAAATCGAGGTATATCCACCAAGCAACCGGCATGGATTGCTTTTCAGAAGACAGTGGACTGGAAGTGGAAGCACTGCATGGAGCGCCCGGTGTAAAATCAGCTCGCTATGCCGGAGAAAATTCGACTGATCAACAAAATATAGAGAAGTTATTGGCTGCATTGGAGAATGTTCGCCAACGTGCAGCACAATTCAAAACCGTCATCTCCCTGATCCTGGATGGGAAAGAATATTTTTTTGAAGGAGAATGCAAAGGTGTTATTTCCGAAACGCCGATGGGAAATAATGGTTTTGGCTATGACCCAGTTTTTGTGCCTGCAGGATCCCAAAAAAGCTTTGCAGAAATGACGATGGATGAAAAATCGGCCATCAGTCACCGAAAAAAAGCCGTTAGAAAAATGGCTGATTTTCTTTTGCACATTTAACAGTGAACATGAGAACAAGAAAAATCAATCCTGGACCCTTTTGTTTTGAAACCAGCTTATCCGTTCAGGTAGGCGATATCAATTACGGGAATCATGTTGGCAATGAGCGATACCTCCTCTTTGCCCAGGAAACCAGGATCCGCTTTCTGCAAAGCATCGGATGCACGGAAGCAAAATTTGGAGAATTTGGATTGGTATTGACCGAAGCCCATGTAGAATATTTTCATGAACTCTTCCATGGTGATGCGATCACCGTCAAACTAAGTGTTTCTGCTCCTTCCAGGGCAAGCTTTGATTGTTTTTATGAAATCATCTCCATGAGGCCTACCGGAAGGGTTACTGCCGCCATGATCAAGACAGCCATGGTTTGCTTTGATTATTCCGAAAGAAAAGTAAGATCGATTCCGGAGCACTTGAAGCAACTTTTGCTGCAATGCTCAATGGGATCAATGGCATGATCTATCAGGCGTTCCAGATCTTCCAGGACGCTTCCGCCTGTATCACCAGCATCGCTGATCCATTTTCGGTTGTGGCGCCCATCTCCTTTCCCTTTATAAGAAAAAAAGTTGGATCAGGATTGTACACCAAGTCATACAGATAATGCGCTGCACTCAAATGCGCATAGGGCAATGGGGGCGCAGACTCCACATGTGGATGCATCCCCAACGGAGTGGTGTTGATGATGAGTGTGTGTTCCTCGATTACTTCCCTATCGATCATTTCATAGGTGATGGTACTTTCCGAAGGAGTGCGGCTCACCATTGTATAATCGATCTTCAGCTCCTGAAGAACATGGCATACTGCTTTGGCAGCACCCCCCGTTCCCAATACCAAGGCCTTGTTGTGATGTGGCTTCAAATGGGGCGCCAGTGTTTGTTTAAACCCGATGACATCTGTGTTGTACCCTATCAGCCGCCCTTCTTCTATCTTGATGCAATTGCAAGCACCAACTTGCTCCACCACGGGTGACAATTCATCCAAAAAGGGTATCACCTGTTCTTTGTAAGGAATGGTAACATTCAATCCCTTTAATCCGGGATGATCCAACAAAAGTTTTTTAAGTTCATCAATTTGGGCGATGGGGAAAAGCAGGTATTCATGTTCAGCTATACCTTCTATTTCAAATTTTTCTGTGAAATATTTTCTGGAGAAAGAATGCGACAGCGGATATCCAATTAAGCCGAACAGCTTCATGTCTGGCTTCAATTGTTAAGGAATAAGCTAAATGTATCTCCCCTCAATCCTATGCGCATCGCTTCCAGTGCAATGATCTCACTGGGTGCAATATTACCCAGGTTCACATTGGCTCCCAGCAGTTCAATAAAATAGAGTTGTTGTGCTTTTTGCGGTGCTTCCCAAAGAATCTTCTCGCCCGGGATCTGGGTCAGGATCTCCTGAACCAATCCTTCCCTTACTTCTCCACTGCCGCGGTAGATACCGACATTGCCTGCTTCACGGGCTTCTGCAATCACCCATGTGGCACCGGCACTCAATTCTGCCCTCATCAGTTCTATCCACTTATAAGGCGGGATGATATGGGCTGCATCCTTGCTACCGACTTCACTGAGGACCGTTCCAATTTTACTCAACTGTTCAATGTATTTGCATTTTTCATCATGGGGAATGGTAATGGAGCCGTCACTTACCTCCATGTAGCGAATGTCGTACTCTTTGCACAGCGATATATAATCTTTGAACTGATTTCTGATCAAAAAAGCTTCCATCAGGGTACCGCCGAAGTAAACAGGCAAATCGGCTTGCTGGTACAATTCAATTTTTTCACGAAGCTTGGGGGTTACATAAGCTGTTCCAAAGCCTAGTTTAACGATGTCAACATGTGGAACAGCATTTTCGATGAAGAGTCTTGCTTCTTCGAGTGTCAGGCCTTTGTCCATCACCATGGTAATTCCTTCTTTCCTTGGCTTAGCAAAACGCTCTGGCATTTGCGACAAACTAAAATTCATGGGAGAGGTTTGTTGGACAAAAGTACGAATTGACTGTTAATTTTAGCAGGTCTGCTGCTGTTCAGCTGCGTTTTCTTCTTTTCCACTTGATGATAAGCTCAACCACCTGGGTATGTTGTACTGCTGACGGATAGAGCTTTAGAAAGGCTTTGAGTTGCTTGGGTGCTTTTTCCAGGGTCTTTTCCAAGAGAGCAATACCTTCTTTGACTTTACCCGTTGCCAGCAATATGGCGCTTTCATAAAAAGACAGGATAGGCTTATCTCCTATTTTTACCCTTGCGAGCTGCAGTTGTTTATACGATTCCTGGTATAGGCCTTCGTCGAACAAAACCCTGATAAGTGCTTCCCAACCCTTGAGATTTCTGGGTTTTGCGCTGACCGCCATCATGAAATGATGGATGGCATCTTTTTGTTTTTTCAATTTCACCTGGCATTCTCCCATCATCAGATTGAATTCAGGATCCAGTCGCTTTATTTTCAAAGCTGTATCAAGGTGTTTGACTGCCTGTGTGTACTTGCCTTCTTTCATATAGGTTCCGGCCACCTTGACATACAATCTTGCATCATCTGGATTCAAATGAGAAGCCTTGCGATAATAGAACCGGGCCTGTGCATAATTCCTGATCTTCTCATAACAATAACCAATGGCTTGGTAAATAAGATCTTCCGGCCTTGCCAGTTCTACCACTTTTTCGAGGCTTTCTATGGCTTCTTTGAATCGACGCAAACGCATCTGGGCATCTGCCATGTTGCGATAGGCATAATCAAATTTTTCATTGATGGCAATGGCATACTGATAAGCATCGATGGCTTTTTCATACAAATGCAGTCCCTGGTAAGCGGCAGCCAGGTTGAACCATGCCAGATCATTGTAAGGAAACTCTTCTATGATTTTTAGGTGCAACTGAATACTCTCTTCATTTCTGCCGGTGAAATCGGTCCAGAAACAAATCTTGTAAAGCGCTTCCTCATTGTTGGGGTCGTATTCCAGGATGAGTTTGAGGCAATCAAATATTTTCTCGAATGACTCATAGTCATCATATACATCCGCAAGCTCAAACAGAAGATCGATCCTTTCATCTCCTTCAAAATGGCGTATCGCATCCTCCAATAAAACAACAGCTTTGTCTTGCATGTCCAGTGCGAGATAGGCATCTGTTCTCAATATGGGTATATCAATATCATTTCTGTCCAATATTTCTGCTTTTTCCAAAAAGTCAAGCGCCAGTTGATATTGCCGTGTTGCAATCAGGAGATCCGCCTTCTTTACAAGCAAGGATGCTGAATAGGGGAATTGTGTCATGCCCATGTCTGCCGCTTCCATTGCTTTGGGCAAAGCATCCTGATCGTCAAAATGGTCAATGATGCGCTCAAAGGATTCCTCGCTCAGAAATCCCCCACCTCTCCCAGTCCTGATGCGTTCATAGACTTTGAGAAGGTCCTCCATGTCCTCATTATCTGGTAGACGGTATTCTCCGTTCATTGGTAAGTGCTTGCTGTAATTTAGTGCTTATCCGACGAAAAGTCCATTCGTGTAACATATTGATTTTTTATTCGTTATGTTTTAGTAAAAACTTGTGGAAAACTTGTTTTTTTAACGTTTTATACTAATTTTGTTGAACTAATGATGTCCAAAGTCAAAATATCCGCCCCTTTGAAGCTCAAAACAATGGTTTTGTCTTTGTTCGTCCTTGTTTCACATGCCCTGTTCGCGGTGGATGGCATCATCATCAAATCAGCCAAGTCTTCAAAATCTTCTTTTTCAAACATGAAAAAGACCTTGAACATTTCGCTGAACACTGGCTTCACCTATCGTGAAAACAAGACAATTGTTCTCAGAAGGTCAGAAAAAATGGGCGTATACAATGTTATCAGTCATCAAAAAGGCAACGTAAAAATCAACATGCCTTACAGGAGCAAGACCATTTTGCAAAAGTTCAAAACTCCTCAGAAGCCCCAGCAATAATTAGTAAGGCTTCGTTATTTCCATTTTTTGCTCTCTCCGTAATCCTGGATGCTAGGGCGCCGTTATTTACACTTCTTGCTCTCTCCGTAATCCAAAATTCTATAACCCGCATTGGGAATATCAAATTTTTGAATGGGAACAGGATCAAAACTCAAGGCTGATGCTTTGAAAACAACCGTTGCCTCCTTTTTTACCATCTTGACCAACAGAACAAGTCCTTCCAATTGTTGAAACTGCCACTCCGCATCTGTATTCTCCGGAACAATTTCTTTGGTAAACATTATCTCCACCTGAGAGGAATCCTCCAGCAGGGCAACCGCCTTCTGACAATTGTAACCCAGCAGCTGGGTGGTATCGCTTGTAAAAGAAAAAACAAGCTCCTTGCTTTTTAACAACCTGTTCTTGTCGGTCCACTGGTCTCTGTTGAGATGGATCATGACTTTCTGGGAACCGAATTCATGAAAAACAGCTCCCATGCCTTCTCGGGTATCAAAAATAGTGGAGGAGGTCCCCCTATTGCTGGTAAGATTTGAACGGTAATGGGCTCCTTTGAAAAAACAAACCCCATTCAAGGAGAGGTCATCTTTGACCCCATTGACTTCTGTTTCAACCTGGAAACTGATGACCCCTTCAGAAAATCTTTTCTGCGCCAATGCCCAAGAGCCGATCAGTAGCGAAAGGATGAGCAAGAAGCTTCTCATGAAATTATTTTTTGCCGCTTTTTTCTTTCAGCGCATTGACCTTCTTCTGTGTTTCCTGCATTTGCTCCAATCTCTCCTGCCATTTGGATTTCTCCTTCGGCTTTTTCTTGTTCGCCTCAATTTCTGTCAGGATTTTGTTGTGGTCAATGATATAGGTCTGAATGACAAATTGCAGAACAAGGGTGATCACATTGGAAACAGTATAGTACCAGGTCAAGGCTGATGGCAGCCCATTGAAGATACCCAAGAGCATGATGGGGAAAATATAGGGCATGTACTTCAGCACCGGATTGTTTTGGTCCGGTGTCATGCTCATGCTATAAAGGGAGATCAACAAACTGGTTACCACCGCCAGGATGGTGAACAGAGACAAATGGCTGCCAAGACCAGGAATATTGAAGCCCCAGGTGAGTACAGCATCATATGACGAAAGATCGCTTGACCACCAGAAAGATTCCCCTCTTAAACCAATGTTCGAATTGAAGAAACTGTACAGCGCAAAGAATATGGGTATCTGCAGAAGGGCAGGAATGCATCCTCCCAATGGATTGACACCGGCGCTCCTGAATAACTTCATCTGCTCCATGCTATAGGCCTGCTGGTCCTCTCCGTACTTTGCTTTGAGCGCATCAATCTCCGGCCTCAATGCCTTCATCTTTGCACCACTTACATAAGAGGTATAAACTAGTGGCGATGTCAACAAACGGATGAAAATGGTAAGCAAGGCAATTACCAAGCCCAAGCTCGCAAAATACTTTTCAAAAAATCCAAATACCGGCAATACAATCCAGCGGTTGATATACTTCACAAAAGCATAGAAGCCCTGACCCAGGTTGACCATGTCTTCCATGTCACGCTTGTACTTTTTGAGGATGGAATAGTCATTGGGTCCAACATAAAAGAAAAATCCGATATTGGCATTGTTGGAAGAAGGGAAGGTTGTGCGAAGATTGGCGGCAGTCTGAGCTACCACTCTGAAAGAATCATCCGGCATCTTGCAATTGATCTCAGCATACGAGAATCCGTTTTCAGGTATGATGGTGGTATTGAAGAATTTTTGTTTGATGCCCAACCATTTTAAACCGGTTTCCCAGTTTTTGTTCAAGCCATCCGACATGGTGAAATAGTCAAACCCATCCTCTCCGTATAGCCCGAGCTGGGTTTCTCTTTTTTCTGTTTTGATATCACGCTCCTGCTGATCTGCCTGAACCTGCCAAAGGAGGTTGAGGGTATTGTTTGAAAAAAGCTGGTTGGCACCTTTCACTGCGATATCCAGCCTGAACATGTATTCTCCATCCTTCAAATCATAACGGTGCTCGATTGATCTTCCGGCTGAGTCTTTGATCGTATAGACAATTTTTTGTCCCCCTTCTGCATCTTGTTTCAATTCTGCCGCCGAGAAATAAAGATCTCCGGAGGCAGCTGTCTGGTTGTTGCCAGTATTGACCTGGTAAGAGAATTGATTGAAGGATCCGGAGAGGAGGTTGACAGGTGTGCTGTCGGCAGACTGGTATTTCTTGAGCTGAACCGACACGGGTCGAGCACCCTTGTTGGAAAAACGGATCTTGACAAGATCGTTTTGCAATTCGGCAAATTCTTCTTTGATGTTTCCGGATTGCACCAGTGAACCGGAAGCACCTGTTGCAGCCATTGTGGTATCAGAAAGGGACTGGGCCGCTACCGCAGTGTCTTTGACTGCTGGAGCCAAAACAGCCAGTGAATCAGCGATGCGTTTTTGCTTGGCAGCCATTTCAATTTGTCCAATACGGGCATAATAGAAATAAGCAAAAAGGAGGATAGCGAGGAGAACCACGCCAATGACTGTATTCTTATCGAATTTCATCTGGGATCAATTGTGAATTGCAAATGTAGCCAATAAATGGGAGCTGGGATTTCAATTCTCCTGCAATATCTCAGCACCGGATACCTTTTTTTTCGCTGCATGCTTTTTGGCAGCTCCCACAAAATGCACAAAGAGTGGATGTGGATTTTCCACAGTGCTTTTCAATTCCGGATGGTATTGAACACCGATGAAAAAGGGATGAGCAGGTATTTCGACAATTTCAACCAGGCCCGTTTCAGGATTCAATCCACTCGCCTTCATACCTGCTGCCTGAACTGCTTCGAGGTAGCGGTTGTTGAATTCCCAACGATGACGATGCCTTTCTGTGATCTGTGCAGCACCGTATATACGATGGGCCAGCGATCCAGCTTCTATTTTGCATGGATAGGCCCCGAGACGCATTGTTCCACCCTTGCTCGTGATGGTTTTTTGTCCCTCCATGAGATCGATCACGGGATCAGCAGTATTAGGGTCCATTTCAGTGGAGTGTGCATCAGGGAGTTTGAGTACGTTCCTGGAAAACTCAATCACAGACATTTGCATGCCCAGACAGATGCCAAAGAAAGGCAATCCGTTTTCACGGGCATATTGTACAGCCAGGATTTTTCCATCGATACCCCTGTGCCCAAAACCTGGCGCTACCAACAGTCCATCCAACCCTTCCAATTTGTGTTTTATATTTTCGGAGGTAATGGATTCACTGTGCACATCCTGAACAATCACTTTGCATTCATTGATGGCACCTGCATGGATGAAAGCTTCTAGGATCGATTTATAAGCATCCTGCAACTCGATGTATTTTCCGATCAGACCGATGGTAACGGTTGATTTTGGATTGTGCAGTTTGTTCAAAAACGCCTCCCATATTCCAAGCTCCGGCTCTGGAAACCAAGTGATGTTCAATTTTTTCAAACAGATCTCGTCAAGCTTTTCCTGCTTCATCAGCAAAGGAACTTCATAAATACTACTGGCATCCGCAGCTTCAATAACGGCATCGGGCTTGACATTGCAGAAAAGGGCAATCTTGTTCTTTAGTTCTTTGGGCAATGGCTGTTCAGTGCGACAAACAATGATATCCGGATGGACACCATTTTCGCTCATCATTTTGACACTGTGTTGTGTTGGCTTGGTCTTCAACTCCTTGGCAGCCTTCAAATATGGGACAAGTGTCAAATGCACCACCAAGCAATCTCCCTCCGGCAATTCCCATTGCAATTGTCTAACTGCCTCAATGAAAGGAAGACTCTCAATATCACCTACGGTTCCACCGATTTCTGTGATGATGATATCGTATCCGGATGCGGATAGGGCCTGCATTCTGTTTTTGATCTCGTCGGTAATATGGGGAATAACCTGAACGGTCTTTCCGAGGTAGGCCCCTTCTCTTTCCTTGTTGATGACAGTCTGATAAATCCTGCCGGTTGTAACATTGTTGGCCTGTGTGGTATAGATATTCAGAAACCTTTCATAGTGACCCAAGTCCAAGTCTGTCTCTGCACCATCCTCGGTCACATAACATTCTCCGTGCTCATAAGGATTGAGGGTACCTGGATCTACATTGATATAGGGATCAAATTTCTGGATGGTTACTTTGAAACCTCTTGCCTGGAGCAATTTGGCCAATGATGCAGCTATGATTCCTTTACCCAACGATGAGGTAACGCCTCCGGTCACAAATATATACTTGGTCATAAAAAAGGGGACCGCGGAGAATGTTGTTCAAAAACTTCCGGAGGTCATACAAAGTTACCGAATTACCGATTGATGGTAAAATCGAAAATCTTGATGTGGATAAATTGAAATTGATCAATGCATGTGATCACCAATCGCGGTATCATACCCTTGTTTCCAAAGGCTTAGGCCGCCCCAGTTTTCACCATTTACGTGGATATCACTACCTGCAACCTTGCCAATATGAGCGAAGGGGACGATGCTTCCTTTGATCAGATCTTCAAATGCTTGCTGTTGTTCTGGACGCACAGAAACCACCACCCTTCCCTGGGCCTCTCCAAACCAATAAGCATCGGAACGAACTGCTTTGTTGGACTGCTCCACCGCAAAGCCAAGTCCGGATACAAACCCACTTTCCAACAGACTGATGAACAAACCACCCTCACTTACATCATGCGCTGAGACAATCAACTTGGCCGCGATCAGCTTGGACACGCATTGCTGCATCGCAAATTCTTCCTCCAGATCAAAGTAAGGCACCGGAGAAAGTTCAACGCCAACGATTTTGTGCAGGTATTCGGATGAATGAATATCATTGCTCACTTTGCCAATCAAATAAATGAGGTCATCTGTGGATCGGAAACCCAATGTCATTTTGGAGTCGACTGAATCCAACACCCCTACCATGCCGATGGTTGGCGTGGGATAAACCGCTCCGTCCGGGTTCTGGTTGTAGAAACTAACATTGCCTCCTGTAACCGGCGTGTCAAATTTCAGACAGGCTTCTCCCATTCCCTTGATGGCATGCACAAACTGATAGTACACTTCCGGATCATAGGGATTGCCAAAATTCAGGCAGTTGGTAACCCCCAATGGTGCCCCCCCACTGCAGACAATATTCCTGGATGCTTCTGCCACCGCAATCATGGCCCCTACGTAGGGGTCTGCATGAACATAGCGGCTGTTGCAGTCGGTTGTTACCGCCAATGCTTTTCCTGTTTCCTTGACCAAAACAACAGCGGCATCCGATGGATCATTGGTAGAACTGTTACCTGTTCCTACCATGCTATCATATTGTGTATAGATCCAGCGTTTGCTGGCAAGGTTGGGAAGAACAGCTATCTGCTTGGCCACTGATTGCAGATCAGCTGGTACTGTGATGGAAGCGGCATCAAATGCAGCGATCTTTTCAAAGTAGGCAGGTGTCTTGTATGCTCTGTCATAAACAGGAGCACCTCCACCCAATACCAGACTTTCTGCCGGCATTTCAGCCTCCAGTTCACCATGCATGTAAAAACGCAGCATTCCGTCTGTAGTAACCGATCCAATTTCAGAACAAGGCAAATCCCACTTTTCAAAGACTTCCAGCACTTCTTTCTCCCTTCCTTTTTTGACCACCATGAGCATGCGCTCCTGGCTTTCACTCAAGAGCAATTCCCATGCTTTCATGTTTTGCTGGCGCATGGGCACTTTATCCAGATCGATCTTCATGCCTACGCCACCTTTTGCACTGGTCTCGGCAGTAGAACAAATAATTCCTGCAGCTCCCATGTCCTGCATGCCCACCAAGGCTCCTTTGGGTATCAATTCCAAACAGGCCTCCAATAATTTTTTCTCCTGGAAGGGATCTCCCACCTGAACGGCAGGCAATTCCTGTGTGCTTTCTTCGGTGATATCGGCGGAGGCAAATGAGGCCCCACCAATGCCGTCTTTGCCAGTGGCAGAGCCCACGATGAAGACGGGATTTCCTTCTCCTTCGGCTGTAGCACTGACGGTTTGTCCCACCTTCACAATACCTACACTCATGGCATTCACCAAAGGATTGGTATGATAGCAGTTTTCAAAATATACTTCACCCCCAACGGTTGGAACACCAAAACAGTTTCCATAATGACCAATGCCTTCCACTACCCCTTTGACCAGGTGTTGTGTCTGGGCATCTTTGATATTGCCAAACCTCAGTGAATTCAGGGCAGCAATCGGTCTTGCTCCCATGGTAAAAATATCGCGGTGAATCCCTCCAACACCAGTTGCTGCCCCTTGAAAGGGTTCTATGGCCGAAGGATGGTTATGGGATTCTATTTTAAATACAACCCCGTATCCCTCCCCGATATCCGCCAATCCTGCATTTTCCTCTCCTGCCTTTACCAAGAGCTTGCTGCCATCGCGGGGCAATGTCTTCAGCCACTTGATAGAATTCTTGTAACTGCAATGTTCACTCCACATGACTGAATAGGCAGCGAGTTCGTTGAAGTTGGGTGTTCTGCCCAAAATCTGTTTGATCAGTTCAAATTCTTCCGGAAGAAGGCGCAGCTGCTTGGCTGTTTCAACAGTTGTTTCCATGTGTTATGATAAGAGTGGCAAAGGTAAAAAAAACTACCAAGCGAAAGGGGAAGAAACAGCAAACGTGCATAACTAGTTACCAGCTTCCCTGCTTTTTTTCGGAGATTTGGGCTTCTAAAAAGATATTTATGCAATCATTGCGTTTCAAAGCGATTGACAACCTTACCAGTGCGAAGGATGAGATCACGGTAAACAGCCCGGCAAAAATCACTGCCATCTTTGGAGAAAATGTTTTCACCCTCCAGGTGGCAAGAGAGCATTTGAGTGACGATGCCTTTAAAAGCCTGAACAGTTCCATCAAATCGGGACAAAAAATAGACAGGAGTTTAGCCAATCAGATTGCCGCTGGCATGAGACATTGGGCTCAATCCAAGGGCGTAACACACTATACCCACTGGTTTCAACCCCTGACGGGAACATCTGCTGAAAAGCACGATTCCTTCTTTACCCTGAAATCTGACGGATCACCCATCGAGGAGTTCGATGGCAATGCCCTGACCCAACAAGAGCCAGATGCCTCTTCCTTCCCCAGCGGCGGGATTCGTGCAACCTTTGAAGCGCGCGGTTATACGGCATGGGATCCCACATCACCTGCCTTCATCATGAACATCGGACAGGGACATACCCTCTGCATCCCTACCATTTTTGTTTCCTATACCGGTGAGTGCCTAGACTACAAAGCCCCTCTGCTGAAATCCATCGAAGCACTGAACAAAGCAGCCGTTGATGTTTGCCATTTTTTTGACAAGAATGTTGGCAAAGTGACCGCCACATTGGGTTGGGAACAGGAGTATTTTGTTATCGATGAGGGACTGGCCAATGCACGTCCGGACATCATCATGACCGGAAGAACCGTTTTCGGACATTCACCTGCAAAAGGACAACAGCTGGAAGACCATTATTTTGGTTCTATCCCCGAGCGTGTGTATGCGTTCATGAGAGACTTTGAACATGAGTCTTATAAACTGGGTATCCCCTTGCGCACAAGACACAATGAAGTGGCTCCAGCACAGTTCGAATGCGCCCCTATTTTCGAAGAGTTGAACCTGGCAGTCGACCACAACACCTTGCTGATGGATGTCATGGCGCGTGTGGCCAAACGCCACAGACTCCGTGTTTTGCTGCACGAAAAACCATTCGCCGGTATCAATGGCAGCGGCAAACACAACAACTGGAGCATGGCTACCGACACAGGTGTAAACCTGCTCGCTCCCGGAAAGACCCCCAAGACCAACTTCATGTTCCTGGCATTTTTTGTGAATACGATCAAAGCCGTGCACGATCATGCAGACCTGCTCAGGGCAGCCATCGCCTCAGCGGGCAATGACCATCGCCTCGGTGCCAACGAAGCGCCTCCTGCCATCATCTCTGCTTATATCGGTCGATACCTCAGCAAAGTATTGGACGCGGTAGAAAGTCGTGTGGGCGATAAATTTGATGAGCAGGATGAAGTGATGCTCAAACTGGACATCCACAAAAACATTCCTGAATTGTTGTTGGACAATACAGACCGCAACAGGACTTCGCCATTCGCCTTCACCGGTAACAAGTTTGAGTTCAGGGCTGTGGGTTCTTCAGCCAACTGTGGCTACAATATGACGGTGCTGAATACCATCATGGCTGAGACCCTAACGAATTTCAAAAATGAGGTGGATGCCTTGATCGAGAAAGGTGACAAAAAAGAAGTGGCCATCATGCAGGTATTGAAGAACTATATCAAAACCTCCAGGAATGTTTTGTTCGAAGGAGATGGTTATAGTGATGAATGGCAGGAGGAAGCTGCCCGCCGCGGCCTGCCCAACCTCAAAACAACTCCCCTCGCGCTGGATGCACTGGTAACGGATAAGGCAAAGAATCTTTTCCAGAAGCACAAGGTCTTGTCGCATACAGAACTGGAAGCCAGGCATGAGATCGAACTCGAGAAATACATCAAATACGTTCAGATCGAAGGTCGTGTGATCGGAGATCTTGCCGGTAACCACATCCTCCCCGCCGCCATCCGTTACCAAAATATTCTGATTCAGAACATCAAGGGATTGAAAGAGATTGGCATCAAGCCTGAGGGATACAAAGCACAACTGAATGTCCTCCATGAGATATCAGAACACATCAACAAGGTTCAGGTGCTCAGTGAAGAAATGACGGAAGCAAGAAAAGCCGCCAATGCATTGGCGCATTCAAGAGACAAGGCCATTGCCTACTGTGAAAAAGTAAAACCTTACTTTGATGAGATCCGCTACTCAGTTGACAAGCTTGAGTTGCTCGTGGATGACTCTGAATGGGAACTGCCCAAATACAGGGAAATGCTCTTCCTCCGTTAAACCTCAACGCCTTGTAATAAAAAGCCCCACTGTAGAGCGGGGCTTTTTAATTTCACTCAAGTTGCAATGCTGATCATTGCATCTTGAAGGTTTCCAAAAACTTGGTGGTAAAGTTTCCTTTGATGAAGTCTTCGTTTTTCATCAGTTGCTGATGGAAGGGAATGGTTGTCTTGACACCTTCGATAACATATTCACTCAATGCCCTGCTCATGGTATCAATGGCTTCCTTTCTGGTCCTGGCCACCGCTATGATCTTAGCAATCATGGAGTCGTAATATGGGGGGATCACATAGCCTGCATACACATGCGAATCGATCCTGATGCCATGACCTCCGGGTTGATGCAGTACGGTGATCTTACCAGGACTGGGTCTGAAATCGGTATAAGGATCTTCAGCATTGATCCGGCATTCAATGGCATGCATTTCAGGATGATAATGTCGCCCCGAAATGGGTTCACCTGCTGCAATTTTGATTTGCTCCTTGATCAGGTCAAAATTGGTCACTTCCTCCGTAACACAATGTTCCACTTGGATACGGGTATTCATTTCCATGAAATAGAAATTGCGGTGTTTGTCGACCAAAAACTCGATCGTTCCTACACTTTCATATCCAATGAATTCAGCAGCCTTTACTGCCGCGGCTCCCATTTTTTCACGGAGCTCGTCGGTCATGAAAGGAGAGGGTGACTCTTCCACCAGTTTCTGGTGACGGCGCTGGATGGAACAATCTCTTTCACTCATGTGGCAAACCTTGCCATAGCGATCGCCTGCCACCTGTATCTCAATGTGCCTGGGCTCTTCAATGAATTTCTCCATGTACACACCATCGTTCTTGAAGGATGCCAACGCTTCTGCCTTTGCCGTATTAAATGCCTTCTCGATTTCGCCTTCTTCCCAAACCACTCTCATTCCCTTACCGCCACCTCCTGCAGTTGCTTTCAAAATAACAGGATACCCAATCTCTTTGGCAATAGACTTGGCCTGGTCAAAACTTTCCAGCAAACCACCGCTGCCGGGTACTACCGGCACACCGGCCTTGATCATGGTTTCCTTGGCGGTGATTTTGTCACCCATGGCCCTGATCTGGTCGGGCGTGGGACCAATGAATTTGATACCATGTTCACCGCAGATTTCGGCAAATCTTGCATTCTCTGCCAAAAATCCATAGCCAGGATGCACTGCATCGGCATTGGTGATTTCCATGGCAGCCATCAGATGAGGAATATTCAGATAAGAATCTGTGCTGGAGGGACGACCCACGCAAACTGCCTCATCGGCAAACTTTACATGAAGACTGTCTTTGTCGGCAGTTGAATAAACCGCCACCGTTTTGATACCCATCTCCCTGCAGGTGCGAATGACCCTCAGGGCGATTTCTCCGCGGTTGGCGATCAATATTTTCTTGAAACTCTTCTTCGAATCAGTTGTCATGCCACGATTTTAAATGAATAAAAAGGACCTTATGGGGTGCCTATCAAGCAGGCTCCACCATAAACAGCGGCTGGTCAAATTCTACCGGTGTAGAATCTTCTACAAGAATCTTGACAATCTTTCCGCTGATCTCACTTTCGATCTCATTGAACAATTTCATTGCTTCAATAATACATACAACCTTTCCTGGTTTGACATCATCCCCTTCTTCTACGAAGTTGGGCTTGTCCGGACCGGGCTTGCGGTAGAAAGTACCAATCATGGGACTCTTGATGGTGATCAGGTTACCGGCAGGTTTGGGTGCTTCCGGAGCAGCGGCTGGTGCTGCAGCAGGTACCGGGGCTGCCATCGGCTGTGGGAGGGCCTGAAATTGTTGTACAGGAGCCGGGGCTGCCGTAACATACTTGTCCTCTTTCTGCTTGATGGTGATCTTGATGTCTTTTTCTTCAATGGTCAGTTCGCTGATATTGGACTTGTTGACCATTTTCACGAGATCCTGGATTTGTTTGAGATCCATGTTGTATTATTTATTGGTAAATACGGGCTGTAAAGGTGGGGGAAAATCGAATCCCGACCAAATCAAAAATCAATCGATTTTCCACAAAAAACCCCGATTTTTAATAAAAATCGGGGCAAAATGCTATAAAATCAAGGAAAATTGGGCCAATTACTCTTTTACCCTTTCAATGTATTCTCCGGTCTTGGTATTGATGCGAATCACATCTCCTTCGTTCACAAACAGGGGTACCATTACAGTAGCGCCGGTTGCAACGGTTGCTGGCTTGAGGGTCCTCGTTGCAGTATCTCCCCTGAGCCCGGGCTCAGAATAGGTAATTTTGGACACCACCTTATCGGGGAGTTCGACACTCATGGGTTGTTCTGTTTCGGTATTGATCAATACCGAAACTTCCTGACCCTCTGTCAAAAACTGGGGGGCATCCACCAGGGTTTCTGCTACGGCAACCTGCTCGAAAGTTTCGTTGTCCATGAAATTAAACCCGGTGTCATCCTTGTAGAGAAACTGGTAGCTCTTGCGTTCCACACGAACCGGATAAATGGTATCCCCACTGTTCCAGGTCTTTTCAATGGATCGGTTGTTGTCAACTCCCTTCAGCTTGGCCCAAACCTTGGCGGCTGCTCGGGCAGTCTTGTTTTCACCGAATTCGATGATGGTATAAAGGCTGCCATCCAGCTTGATGATCATGCCCCTGGAGATGTCTGATGTATTTGCCATATCAATGTTTTGAGGCGCCAAAGGTAATCGAATTTGGCAAATAACATCATACCTTTGCGCGGCAAACCATCACACTCAACCATAAATCCCAATCAAATGAAAGTAACCGTAATTGGCGCTGGTGCAGTAGGAGCCACTTGTGCCGACAACATCGCCCGTGCAGGAGTATGTACCGATCTAGTTTTGCTGGACATCAAAGAAGGGCTGGCAGAAGGAAAGGCCCAAGACATGCAGCAAACTGCAGCACTGTTGGGTTTTGACACCATCATCCAGGGTTCAACCAACGACTATGCCAAAACGGCGAACAGTGATGTGGTAGTGATCACCTCCGGTATCCCCCGCAAACCCGGCATGACCAGAGAGGAATTGATCGGCACCAACGCCGGAATCGTGAAAGGTGTGTGCGAAAATGTTTTGAAATATTCTCCCAATACCATCATCATCGTGATCAGCAATCCAATGGATACCATGACCTACCTGGCATTGAAGTCAACCGGACTTCCCAAACACAGGATCATTGGCATGGGTGGAACACTCGACAGCAGCCGCTTCAAGTATCAACTCTGCCAACACCTGGGTTGCAGTGCAAGTGACCTGAATGCGATCGTTATCGGCGGTCACGGAGATACCACCATGATCCCGCTGATCAGCAAGGCTACCTGGAACAGCCTTCCTGTTAGTCAATTCCTTTCTGCAGAACAACAAGAGAAGATTGTTGCCGATACCATGGTAGGTGGAGCTACCCTCACCAAACTGATTGGAACTTCTGCCTGGTATGCCCCAGGTGCTGCAGGAGCTGCCCTCGTGAAAAGCATTTTGCGCGATGAGAAAAAGCTCTTTACTTGCTGTGTTGCCCTTGATGGGGAATATGGACAAAAAGATATTTGTCTCGGTGTACCCGTAACCATCGGTAAAAACGGATGGGAAAAAATCCTTCCGCTTGATTTGACCGCAAGCGAACAGGAAGCCTTTGAAAAAAGTGCTGCTGCCGTGAGGTCTATGAATGAAGTGTTGGGATAATTATTCCTCTACAAAATCCAAATCTTTGTGGAAGGTTTCTTCTGTGAAGATCAAAGCCATAACAGAAATTGCCATGACGATCAAACCGGTTGTCATGGCACTGTTCATTAAGGACCAACCCAGCGTTCCCTGCAAATAGTCTTTGAACAGTAGGTTCATGAGCGGCAATGCCCCCCTTACCATGTTCGGTATGGTTGTGGCAGCAGTAGCCCTGATATTGGTACCGAAATGTTCTGCACCCATCGTTACAAAAATGGCCCAGAAACCTGTAGAGAATCCTAAATAAAAAGAGACTGCATACATGCTGGTATCCGAGTTGTTAAAAGGACTGAAAAAGAATACGGCCCCTATAAAGGTCATGGCATAAAATATATACAGCGCTTTCTTTCTGCTTTGGAAATACTGGCTTACAAAGCCTACTGTGATGTCTCCGAGAGCAATACCAATGTAGCCGAACATGATGGAAGCCCCGGAATCGATTGCATTCTCTCCGTACAATTCAGTGGCAAAGCGGTTGCTGAGGTTGAGCAGAATGCCGATGACGAACCATGTGGGGAGTCCGATCAATATGGCCAAGATGTATTTCCTGAAGCGCCTGGCATCATTGAAAAACATCAGCATGTTACCCCTTGAAATCTGCCTGCTTTCAACCCCTTTGAAAATGGGACTTTCCGAAACTTTGATGCGCAAAACAAGGAGGAATATCCCCAACACACCGCCGATCTTGTAACACAAGCGCCAATCGTTCGTCAGTTTGTAAATCAAAAAAGCAAATACAGCTCCAAACAAACCAACACCTGCTACAAAAGAAGTAACAACTCCTCTATTCTTTTTGGGCATTATTTCACTCACCAGCGTTATACCGGCACCCAACTCTCCTGCCAGTCCTATTCCGGCAATGAACCGAAGCCAGGCATACTGATCAACGGTTTGCACATATCCTGTGACAAAGTTGGCAACAGAATACAACAAAATGGAACCGAATAAAACACTTAGTCTTCCCCGCTTGTCCCCCATCACACCCCAGAGGATGCCACCGATGAGCAGTCCAATCATTTGGTAATTGATGATATGGGTACTGGCCGCAAGCATTTCCGTGTCGCCAATGTTGATGCCTCTCAAACTGGGTTCTCTAACGATGGTAAATAGCAGCAAATCATAGATGTCAACAAAATAACCCAATGCTGCTACGATCACAGCAAGGCTTAGGAAATGAGATCTGAGATTGTTCATGGCAACGGCGTGTAAGGATTGGATTATTTTTTTTTGCTTACCAGTTTGAATATCACAGGTGCAGTAGTAATTAAAATGATGCCCAATACGATAAACTCCAACCTGCTTTTCAGATCAAAGCCATATTGATTCAAGAAAAACTTGTAGAGATAATGACCCGCAAACATCATGGTGAGCACCCAGGCTATTGAGCCAATGATATTGTAAAGAGCAAAGCGATGTTTTTCCATTCTCACAACGCCAGCCACAATGGGAGCAAAGGTGCGGATGATGGGCAGGAATCTTGCAAAAACGATTGCTCCGCCTCCATGTTTTTCGTAAAACTCTTTGGCTGCAAACAAATGTTTCTTCTTGAAGAAAAATGTATCCTTTCGGCTAAACAGAAAAGGACCACTGGCGGCACCAAACCAATATCCCACCAGGTTCCCAAGAATGCCTGAAAAAATAACCAAGACGCATACCAGCATCATGTTGAGAAAATCGTTGTTGAGGTTATAGAGCTCGGAGGCCAATTCATTGCTGTAAATGCCTGCCACAAAGAGTAGTGAATCTCCAGGCAAAAAGAATCCTGCAAATAATCCTGTCTCCGCAAAAACAATGAACAGGAAAAGCCATAATCCCCCGTGCTGTATGTAAAATTCAGGGTTGAGCAAATCCTTAAACTGTATCGCTAATTCAAACATGTTTCATTTTTTATGCAACATCTGTTGCGGTTGCTGGTTCCAATTCCCCTTCCCATTTGCTGACAGCAGTAGTAGCCAAAGCATTGCCCACCACATTGGTCATGGTCCTGAACATATCACAGAAATGATCGATCGGGATGATCAAGGCAATGCCCTCGGGTGGAATATTGAACATCGCACAGGTAGCAGTTACCACTACGAGTGACGCCCTGGGCACACCGGCAATTCCCTTGCTGGTAAGCATCAGCACCAACAACATGGTCAACTGTGTTCCCAGGTCCAATTGAATACCATAAGCCTGGGCAATGGCCAGACTTGCAAAGGTCATGTACATCATGCTACCATCCAAGTTGAAACTATATCCCAAAGGAAGGATAAAGGAGACAATCTTGTCCTTGCACCCAAATTTTTCCAACTCGGTGGTCAGCTTGGGAAAAACCGCCTCACTGCTGGTGGTGCTGAAAGCGATCAACAAAGGCTGGGATATCGCTTTCAGGAGTTCGGGAAGTCGCTTGCCCAACACCAAGTATCCTACCGTTAACAACAATACCCAAAGGGCTGCAATTCCTATCAGGAAGGCCAAGAGGTATTGTCCGTAGAACAAGAATACTTCCAGTCCTTTTGTGGCGATAACCGCAGCAATGGCCCCAAAAACACCCAAGGGGGCAAAATTCATCACATAACCCACCATTTTGAGGATGATATGGGCAGCCGCGTCCAGCGCTTTTACGATCACTTTGCCTTTCTCACCCAAGGCAGTAGTACCCACACCAAAGAATATGCTGAATACAACCAGTTGAAGGATCTCATTGGTGGCCATGGCCTCAAACACACTTTTGGGAAAGACATGCTCGATAAATTTCTGAAGAGAGAATTCCTGCGTTTTCCCGATCAGGTCTTTGGCGCCTTCCAAGTCTGCTGTTTCCAAGTTGATGGCTGTACCCGGTTGAAAAAAATTAACGAGGATCATGCCCAATAACAGACTGGCCAATGAGGCTGAAATAAACCAGAGCATGGCCTTCCCCCCCACTCTTCCAACCGCCCCCAGGTCACCCAATTTGGCTATCCCCACTACCAAGGTGGTAAATACCAGCGGGGCAATCACCATTTGCACCAATCTCAGGAAAATGGTGGTCAACAATTTTATGTTGGTAGAAAATGTCTTGATGGTTTCAGGAGCAGCATTCACATGCACGAGATAGCCTGCAGCAATACCGAGCACCATGGCAACCAGGATGTATATAGTGAGCTTACCGGATGAACCTTTCATGAAATAAATGGATTGATAGAATTTGTAAAATAAACGATTTGACCGGATTTGGAAATTTTATTTGAAGCTGAAATAAAAGATGCTGCGAATAGAATAATTGGCTATTTTACGTCCCAATATTTTTACCAAAATAACTGTCATGAGCTTATTCAGAAGAAAATCATTGGAAGCTTTGCTATCGCAGGCAGCTGACTCCGAAAAAGGTCTCAAACGTACACTGGGTGCGGGCAACCTGATTGCATTGGGAATTGGCGCTATCATTGGTGCTGGCCTCTTTGTAAGGACAGCTGCTGCAGCGGGACAAGCTGCGGGACCTGCCGTGACGCTATCATTTATTGTAGCGGCTGTGGGTTGTGCTTTTGCAGGACTTTGTTACGCAGAATTTGCCTCCATGATACCCATCGCCGGAAGTGCCTATGCATACTCTTATGTTACGATGGGTGAACTGGTGGCCTGGATCATCGGATGGGCCCTGATCATGGAATATGCACTGGGTGCAGCCACCGTATCCATCGCCTGGAGTGAATACCTCAACAAGCTCTTGGGAGGGGCGATACCCTATGAATGGTGCCACTCGCCTTTTGAAAGCTTTACTGATTCTGCGGGCGTTTTGCACAAAGGGATGATCAATGCACCCGCTCTCGTGATCCTTCTGTTGTTGACACTTTTGTTGATCAAGGGAACACAGGAATCAGCGCTGGTGAATGCGATCATCGTATTCATAAAAGTGGCTGTTGTTTTGATTTTCATTGCGATCGGTTGGCAATTCATCAATCCTGCCAACTACGAGCCCTATCTCATTCCGGCCAATGAACCCGCTGTGGTCGATCAGGCTGGAAAAGAAATAGCCAACTATGGTAACTGGAACAAGCATGGTTGGGGAGGTGTATTGGGCGGTGCCGCCATTGTTTTCTTCGCTTTTATCGGTTTTGATGCGGTGTCCACTGCAGCTCAGGAGGCAAAGAATCCCAAACGCGACATGCCCATCGGTATCCTCGGATCATTGGTGGTCTGCACCATTCTCTATATTTTATTCGGACACGTTTTAACAGGAGTGACCAACTGGAAAGAATTTGCAGATCCCGAAAGGGGACGCGAAGCTTCCGTAGCTTATACTATTTCTACTTACATGAAAGATTATAGTTGGTTGGCCACTTCTGTTACGGTTGCCATCCTCGCAGGCTTCTCTTCTGTTATCCTGGTGATGCTCATGGGACAAAGCCGTATTTTCTATACCATGAGCAATGACGGACTGATCCCAAAAGCCTTTGGTGATCTGCATCCGAAATTCAAAACACCTTACAAATCCAACATGATCCTTTTCGTATTCGTGGGTGCCTTTGCAGCCTTCGTACCAGGTCATGTGGCAGGAGATCTGACCAGCTTTGGAACGCTGTTTGCCTTTGTATTGGTAAGCATCGGAGTGTGGATCCTCAGGGTCAAGGCTCCGAATATCGAACGCCCTTTCAAAACCCCCATTGCTCCAGTAGTGAGTGTACTGGGTGCCATCATTTGTACCGCCATGATTGTTGGATTGGACGAACAAACCCTGAAAGTAGCTTTTGGATGGATGGCATTGGGCCTCGTGGTGTATTTCCTTTATAGCAAAAAGAATAGCAAATTGAATGCATAATTGATATGGGAAGGATCTTTGAAGTAAGAAAACATGCCATGTTTGCCCGTTGGGACAGGATGGCAAAGCAATTCACCAGAATAGGGAAAGAAATCGCCATCGCCGTGAAAGCAGGTGGTCCCGATCCCAATACCAATCCTGCCCTTCGCCGTTGTTTCCAAAATGCCAAGAGCGTAAACATGCCGAAGGACCGTGTAGAAGCGGCCATCAAAAGAGCAACCGGAAAAGAAATGGACAACTACGAGGAAATCCTCTATGAAGGATATGCTCCTCATGGCGTAGCTGTTCTGGTGGAAACGGCAACAGACAACCATGTTCGGACAGTGGCTAACATCAAATCTCACTTCAACAAAGGAAATGGTGCGATGGGTACCAGTGGAAGCGTTAGCTTTCAATTCAAAAAAATGGGTGTTTTCAAATTGAAAAACGAAGGACTCAGCCAGGATGAACTAGAACTCGAACTGATCGACTTTGGATTGGAAGAACTGGGAGAAAGTGTAAACGATTCAGGAGAAGAAGTATTGGTCATAAGATGTGCCTTCAATGACTTCGGAAACATGCAAAAAGCACTTGAGGAAAAAAATCTAAACCCGCTTAGTGCAGAAGTTGAGTGGATACCTTCCTCCGTAGTAGAACTGGATGAAGAACAGGCACAAGAAGTATTGAAGCTTGTCGATCGGCTGGAGCAAGACGATGATGTCCAGAAAGTCTTTCACAACCTGAAATAATACTTGATCGGATTTTGAGACTAGCTTACTCTGCCATTACTTCGATGGCAAGTGCTACGATATCCTCCAGATTGGGTTTGGAAAAATAATCTCCGTCACTGCCATAAGCAGGGCGGTGTGGATGAGCACATAGTATACGAGCGGAGGCATCCAGCCAGCGGTATCCTCCTTGCCTGTCCATTACATCGGCATACATAAAGGACGTAGCACCACCGGGAACATCCTCATCTACAAACATGATCCGATTGGTTTTCTGGAGTGATGCTAGGATCTTGTTTTGAACATCAAAAGGCATGAGGGTTTGTACATCTATCACCTCAACATCTATGTTCAACGTTGACAGCATTTCTGCTGCTTCTAGCACAATTCTCAGTGTTGAGCCATAGGAGACAATGGTAAGATCACTGCCTTCCCTCATGACCTCAGGAATTCCCAAAGGCAATACATATTGCAACAAAGAGGAAGGAAGTTTCTCTTTTAACCTGTAGCCATTCAAACATTCTATGACCAAGCCAGGTTCTTTTTCAGCCAACAATGCATTGTAAAAGCCCACAGCCTGCACCATGTTGCGGGGAACACATAGCCTGAAACCTTTGAGCGCATTGATCAACAAGCCCATGGGAGATCCACTGTGCCAGATACCCTCCAATCGGTGTCCGCGTGTTCTGACAATGATGGGGGCAACCTGTGTACCTGCTGAACGGTAATGCAGGCTGGCGGCATCATCGCTAAGAATGGTGATACCATAGAGCAGGTAGTCCAGGTATTGTATCTCAGCAATCGGTCTGAGACCTCGCATGGCCATTCCAACTCCCTGGCCAATGATCGTCATTTCACGTATCCCGGTATCAAAGATCCTTTCACGACCAAATTTGTTTTGCAGTCCCGCAAAACCCTGGTTGACATCCCCGATTTTACCTACATCCTCACCAAAGGCTACAACCTTGTTGTTGGCAGTAAACAAAGCATCAAAATACCGGTTCAGGATTTCATATCCATTGATCAAGGGAGCCTCCTCATCAAAATGGAGCTCAGGCAAAACAGCTTCGGTAAACTGTTCTTTCGAAAGTTGAAGATGGGAATTGAACATTTCCCGGTTCAAACCCTTCAGTTCTTGATAATATTCTCTTAATGCCTCCAGGTTTGATCCATTGCCTGCGAAATGGAGACTGCGAAAAAGTGCACTCATGATATCCCTTCGAAAAGGTACAGGATTGTTTTTCAATTCCTGATAAACTTCATTCAACTGTTCATGTTGAATTGCTGGGTTGAGTGCTTCGATCAAGGAAACCGCTCTGTGTTTTTGTGCTAGTATTGGCTCTTCGTATGCCCTCCAGCTTTCAAGCCTGCATTCGCTGACAAATTTTCTTGACGATTCCTCAAGGCTTTCCATTTCATCCTGAGAGAGCAATCCGTTTTCCAAAATCCAGCTTCTCATTTTTGCCAGGCAGTCCCACTCTCTTTCCCACTGCAGTCTTTCAGGAGATTTGTAGCGTTCGTGGCTTCCGGAAGTGGAATGCCCCTGCGGTTGCGTTAGCTCATCTACATGGAACAAAACGGGAACATGCTCTTTCCTGGCAATGGATATCCCCTCTTCAAACACCTCACAGAGTTGGGCATAATCCCATCCCTTTACTTTGTATATGAGCATGCCGTTGGTACCACGCTCTTTCTCAAAGCCAGACAAGGCCTCTGAAATAGAAGATTTAACGGTTTGAAATTCCTTGGGCACTGAAATTCCATACCCGTCATCCCAAACAAATACGGCGAGTGGAACCTGGGATACTGCAGCAGCATTCATGGTTTCCCAAAAATGCCCCTCACTGGTGGACGCATCTCCAATGGTGCAGAAACAAACCTCATCTCCATTGTGTGAAAACTGCGTAAGATCCTTTAACACCTCCACTCTTCTGAAAAGCCTGGAGGCATATGCCAGCCCCAGTGCCTTGGGCAGGTGCCCTGCTGTTGGTGCCAGACCGCTGGCCAGATTTTTCTGTTGGGTGAAATCAACAAAATCGCCGTTGCCATCCAGGAGTGGAGAACCAAAATGATTGTTCATGTTCCTGCCGGCACTATGGGGATCATTGGCTGGATCAGGATCTGCATACAATTGAGCAAAAAAATGATGGATGGTTGCTGTGCCAGTTGCAAAGGCAAAGGTTTGGTCACGGTAATAACCCGCATAAAAATCACCCGGCCTGAAAAATTTGGCCATGGCACTTGGGGCACCTCTTTTCCATCTCCAAAAATGCCAAATTTGGCCTTGCCTGTCAGTACTTCCTTCCTCCCCAACAAACTGGCCTGCCTGCTTTGATGGGCCAAGGTATAGTCTGCTATGACAGCATTTTTAAATGCTTCATACGATAGTGCTTCCGCCTGTTCCTGTTCACTGCGTTGGAGGGGATCCATGCGACAAAACTACCCCATTTTTGCATAAAAAAAAGGGAGAAAGACCCAATGGAACAAAGTGTTAAAAACTTCGTTCCAATAGACCTTCTCCCCTTATTGACCTAAGAAATTACTTCTTGACCTGCTTGTCAAAATCGGCTGCAGAAACTACTTCTCCGGCAATTTTGAGTTCGAAGGGAACGTCTACCCCTTTGATTTTTACAAATACAGTCTTTTCGAAAGGGCCGGGAGCGGCTGCATTGAAACCGGCTCTGATTTTGTCTGCCTTTGTCTTCATCACCGGTTGCTGAGGCCAGGTGGGCGTTGTGCAACCACAGGATGCACTGGCAGTTTCGATGATAATGGGCTCTGCACCAATATTGGTGAATTCAAAATCATGGGTTACGGGAACTCCCTGTTTGATCTTTCCGAAATTGTACCTGATCTCTTTGAACTTGACCACATCTTCTGCTTTTTTGGCTGCATTTTGTGAAAAGGCTGTGATCCCTATTCCGATCACCATCAACGTTAGCATCAACTTTTTCATGTTATGTTTTTTTTGTTTTTAGATGGATTGATTATTTCTGTTGCGCGGGTTTGACTGTTTTTAAAAATGCTACTGACTGGTTGGCGGGGGCCGGCTGCTCAGGCGTTTTCCATACTTCGCCTTTGATGGTCAAAACGATGTTGTTTCCACCTGCCTGCATGACTGTAATGGTTTTTTCAAAATAACCAGGGGTAGCTGCATTGTACCCCACTTTAATTGTCGCGCTTCCTCCTGCTTGAATGGGCTCATTTGACCATTCGGGAGTGGTACATCCACAGGATGCATTTACTGCATCAATGCTCATGGGAGTGCTAGCATTGTTTTTTGCCATGAAATTGACAAACACTGGTTTACCCTGTGGTATTTTGCCAAAGTCATGCACGGTCTGGTTCATGACCCATTTGGGTTGATCAGGATTGGCTGCACCCGACTGGGCATACAGTCCCTTTGAAAAAAGGATGGCAAGCAATATGATCAAAACAGATTTCATGTTCAAATAAACACTATTCGAAATTACATATTGTTCCCCATGAAACCAATTTGACTAATTTTGCTTTATGTTAAAACCTTCAAAAAGAGGGGAAATGATGCCCCCTTCTCCGATCAGGAAGCTTGTTCCCTATGCTGAGGCAGCCAAAAAAAGAGGAATCAAAGTACACCACCTGAACATTGGACAGCCTGATATAGAGACACCTCCCACCATCCTGGATGCAGTAAAAAATGCGGATATAAAAGTACTGGCTTATAGCCACAGTGCGGGGAATGAATCCTATAGAAAAAAACTGGTCCATTACTACAAAAAAGCAGGAATTGACATCAGCCATGAAGAGATCATCATTACAGCTGGAGGCAGTGAGGCCATCGTTTTTGGCATGATGGCCTGTCTTGATTCAGGCGATGAGATCATTGTGCCCGAGCCCTACTATGCGAACTACAAAAGTTTCGCCATGATGGCCGGTGTTAGCATCATACCCATCACGGCAACCATTGAAAATGGATTTGCCTTGCCAGCGATTGAATCCTTTGAAAAACTGATCACTGATAAGACCCGGGCCATCCTTATCTGCAACCCCAATAACCCAACCGGCTATTTGTATAGCAAAGAGGAATTGGAAGCATTGGAAGACATCTGTCTGAGACACGGCTTGTTCCTTTTTTCTGATGAAGCTTATCGAGAATTCTGCTATGAAGGAACCTATACCAGTGCCATGCAATTGAGAAGGATCCCCGAGCAAGTAATTCTCATGGATACGATCTCCAAGCGGTACTCTGCCTGCGGGGCCCGCATCGGTGCATTCATCACCCATAACAAGGAAGTGTATGCAGCTGCCCTCAAACTGGCACAGGCCAGGTTAAGTCCGCCCGGATTGGCGCAGATACTAGGAGAAGCGGCTGTGGATCTTCCGGATGATTATTTCAATGAACCAAAGGCTGCCTATCAATCCAGACGGGATCTCATCGTCCAACGACTGAACCAAATTCCCGGTGTTTTTTGTCCCACTCCCGGTGGCGCATTCTATGTCATTGCAAGGCTGCCCATCGATGATGGTGACCGCTTCTGCCAATGGTTGCTGGAATCCTTTTCCCATAAAGAACAAACGGTGATGCTCTCTCCTGCCAGCGGCTTCTATGAAACACCTGGTCTTGGAAAGCATGAAGTGCGGTTGGCCTATGTGATCAACAATGAAGACATCGATGCAGCGATCGATTGTTTGGAAGAGGCTTTGAAGATTTATCCCGGCAAAACCAACTAAACCCTGTTGATCAGGTAGACACCTCCGATCACCAACACAGATCCATAGATCATGTATCCATGAATGGTCTCTCCCAGCAATACCACAGAGAGAATCATGGCAAAAATGGGAATGAGGTTGTTGAACGCAGAAGTTTTAAGGGGTCCGATTTTTTGTATTCCTTCATAGTACCATACAAATCCCAATACAGAACCGCAAACCCCTAAATAGAGCAATGCGAACCAAACTGTTGGTGGGATGGTAGAAGAAGGGAAGGTCTCAGTGGGTACAAACAAAAGTATGAGACAGAGCCCCATCATGATTGCCCAAGTGGAGGCCTGCAAGGGACTGCTCCCTTTCAGGGCATCTTTCGCGAAATAAGTATAGAAGGCCCATGAAATGGGACAACCCAACATGAAAGCATCCCCCCAGGTAAACATGGAAAACAGGTCTGCATAGTTGCCTCTTGCTATGACCATGGATGTGCCTGCCAGCGAGGCAATGATCCCAATGATTTTTATGCCATTGATCTTTTCCCTGCCCATGATGGCTGTCATGATCAATACCAAAACCGGATTGAGTGCAACGATCAAGGCGCCATGGCTCGCACTCACCAACCGGAGCCCGTTGAAAAAGAAAAAACTGTAAGCAAAGATCCCGGAAGCACCCAGGATGAGGAAATCACGAAATTGCTTTTGGGTGATGGCAAAAGAACGACGGTCTTTCAACCACATCATCGGAATCATGAAAGCCAAAGCAAAAAGATAACGAAAAGAAGCGCCGGTAAAGGAACCGAATACTTCTGCGGCCATCTTGGTTGCAATGAAAGTGCCGCCCCACATGATGGCGACAAGAATCAGTTTGAGGTAAGTCACCCTGCAAAGGTAGGCTATTGCGATCGATCAGCAGGACACCATGGCCTTCACAACTTGCTGCGCTGGATCCATCAATTGATCAAAGGATTTTTCAACTTCATCAAAACGCAATCGATGGGTGATCATGCAAAGTGGATCGATCTTTTTTTGTCGGATCATGTCCATTACTTCCAGGAAATCATGTTTAGTGGCATTTCGACTGCTCATCAATGTAGCTTCCCTTTTGTGGAATTCAGGATGAGAAAAAGAAATATCCCCCAATTGGAGTCCCACCAAAACATATTTCCCGGCATGCGACATATATCGAAAAGCATTGTTAATGGCTTTCCCATTGCCAGTGGCATCAAAAACTACTGCCGGCATCTCTCCGGAAGTCAGCACTTTGATCTTATCGAAATGATCTTCATCCCTGGGATCTACCATCCCATCAATCTGCAAATGAGTATGACAAAATTCCAGGCGGTCATGGTTGATATCCATTCCCACAACTTTGACCCCCATTGCCTTTAAGAACAGCATGAGCCCGAATCCGATGGGACCGGCACCGATGACAAGCGCTGTCTCGCTGGGTTGGATGGCAGATCTTTGTACCGCATGATACCCGATGCACAATGGCTCAACGAGGGCCAGTGCATCGATGGGCAATCCATCTCCCTTCAACAACAATTCATTCGGGGCCAGGAAATATTCTGACATGCCTCCATCCACATGCACGCCCAACACCTTGAGACTGGAACAGCAATTTGTTTTTCCTTGTCGGCAGGCTATACAGGATCCACAATGGATATAGGGAATGACCGTCAATGGATCTCCTTTTTGAAATCCAGGCGCATCTCCCTCTTCAAACTCAGCTGCCAGTTCGTGACCCAAAACCCTTGGATAACTAAAGAAAGGTTGTGTTCCTTCAAACGCATGAAGGTCTGTTCCACAAATACCTACACGCTTTATTTTAATGACCGAAAATCCTTTTTTCGGCACCGGATGATCCGTTTCCTGATAGGAGAAATGACCGGGATTCTTGCAGACCAATGTTTTCATGCCAAACGATATCAATGAAAATACTGCATCCATGGGAAATTCACCATGATGCACTACCTTTTGAACAAGAAATTGCTCCAAATGAAAAAAAATCCATTGCTGATCCTGGCACTCTTGTGCTCAGTTGTGTCACTTGCCCAGGTAAAAAAAATGCCCGCTTATCCGCTGATCACGCATGATCCTTATTTCAGTATCTGGTCGTTCAGCGACCAATTGAATGCCTCCTCCACCAAACACTGGACAGGAGCGGAACATTCAATGGTGGGAATTATCCGTGTTGATGAAAATAAAACCTACAAGTTTTTAGGAGATTTGCAGCATCCAACTGAAACGATTGCCCCCTTTGGAGAGGGACATCCGGTGGAATGTCAGTTTACGGAGACTGCTCCGGAGAAAAACTGGATGCAGCCAGATTACAACGATCAACATTGGTCCAAAGGAAAGATGCCATTTGGCAAAGGCTGGGGCAAGGATTTTGCAACCCCCTGGAACAGCAGGGAAATCTGGGCAAGAAGAACCATTGAGTTGAATGAGATTTCAATAGACCGACTGATCCTTCAACTTCGGCATGATGATGATGTGGAAGTATTCATCAATGGTGTGCAGGTATACAATTGCGAACATTGCTATACCGGAAATTTAAAGGAATACAGATTGGATGAAAAAGCCAAAAGCGCTTTGAAGAAGGGAAAAAATATCATTGCGCTTCACTGTACCAATCCATCTGGCAATGCATGGTTGGACGTAGGATTGGGAAAGCAGAAAGCCCCTTCGGCGTTGTCTGAAGCAAAGCAATTGGATGTTAACGTTACAGCAACTGCAACAACCTATCGTTTTGAAAGCGGTCCGGTTGAATTGACCGTAGAATTCCTGTCGCCACTCATTGCGTCCGATTTAGATCTTTTGTCTCGCCCGCTGACCTATGTTCAATTCAGAACCAAAAGCCTGGATGGAAAGGCACACAAGACCGAGATTTGTTTTGATATTTCTGAAAACATCAGCAAACACCAAGCCAATCAAACTACTGATATCAAGTCTGGTTCATTCAATGGAATTTCGTTTTTAAAAGCAGGCACCTTAGCACAACCCATCCTTCAAAGAAAAGGGGATGATGTACGAATCGATTGGGGCCATCTCTATCTCGCTGAAAACAGCAACAACATCCATCTCAGCGCCTATCCTTTCGAGGGTGTGATGCTTTTTGCTGAGAAAGGCGAACTCATGCCTTTCCACAAAATCCCGGAAATAAAAACAGATTTTCTTGGTGCTTACATTCAGATACCAACCCCTGCAACCGGAGAAAACAAGGAAAAACTCATGGTCGCTTATGACGATGTCAAGTCGATTCAATACTTTGGCAAGGACCTGGATGCCTGGTGGAAAAAGATCCATGGAAACATGGAAAAACTTTTGGAGAGGGCAGCTGCAGAAGAACAAAGTATAAGGAGCAAATGCAAAATATTTGATCAGCAATTATACAGTGATGGCACGAATGCTGGCGGCAAGGAATATGCTGAACTTTGTGTAGCAGCATACCGACAATCCCTGGCGGCACACAAATTGGTTCGGGGCGAAAATGATGAAATACTTTTCCCCCAGAAAGAAAATTTTTCCAATGGGTCTATATGGACTGTTGACGTAACCTACCCCTCTGCCCCATTGACATTGATCTACAATCCTGCTCTGCTCAAAGGAATGGTAGAACCCCTGATGCAATACAGCGAGTCAGGCAAGTGGACCAAGCCCTTTCCTGCCCATGATCTGGGCACCTATCCATTGGCCAACGGACAAACCTATCCGGAGGACATGCCCGTAGAAGAAGCGGGCAACATGATCCTGCTGACAGCTGCCATATGCAGGGCAGAGAAAGATGCCATGTTTGCCAGAAAACATTGGGTTACTCTGACGCAGTGGGTTGAGTTTTTGGTAAAAGATGGATTCGATCCGGCCAACCAATTGTGTACCGATGATTTTGCCGGACACCTCGCCAGAAATGTCAACCTCTCCATGAAGGCTATTACCGGCATTGGCGCCTATGCTGGCATGGCGGCATCATTGGGACAAAAAGAGATTGCAGAAAAATATTTCAAGATTGCGAAAGGCTATGCAGCCAAGTGGATGCAAATGGCAGACGATGGGGATCACTATGCATTGACGTTTGACAAAAAAGGAACCTGGAGCCAGAAGTACAACCTGGTTTGGGACAAATTATTGAAGCTTGATCTTTTTCCCCAAGAGGTGTACAAAAAAGAAATCAACTATTACCTCACGCAACAAAATAGATTTGGTTTGCCATTGGACAGCAGAAGAACCTATACCAAGAGCGACTGGATCCTTTGGACAGCTACTTTGGCCGACAATCCAGAACAATTCAAAAAACTGATCCTGCCTGTTCATGCATTCATGCAAGAAACCCCTACCAGGGTGCCCTTGAGTGATTGGCACGAAACCACAAATGGGAAAAAAGTAGGCTTTCAGGCCAGAAGTGTGGTGGGCGGCTATTTCATCAAAATGCTCGAAAACAAATGGTCTCAATAAATTCATCACCATGTCAACAACCCTACAACCCAACAACCGATTGCTTTCCCTTGATTTCATGAGAGGAATGATCATGTTTCTGCTGGCCCTCGAAGCAGCCGGATTGTATGATGTCTTGAATGATGCTACAGAAGGAAAAGGGATACACATCCTTGTGCAACAATTGCATCACCACCCCTGGAATGGATTGCGTTTTTGGGACCTGATACAACCCGCCTTCATGTTCATGGCTGGCATTGCCATGGCTTATTCTGTTAGCGGCATGAAAAGTCGATCCGTTTCCATCGGTCAGCGAAACCTAAAAATGCTGAAACGCTGTGGCTGGTTGTTTTTCTGGGGCGTATTAGGCTATGCGGTTAGAAAGAGTGGACTTTCCTTTGAACTCTGGAATGTACTGACCCAGTTATCCTTCACACTTCTGCTCGCCTATCTGATATTTGAACTCAATATCAAAGCACAAATCGGAATCAGTATCGGACTCTTGCTGCTAACAGAAATGCTATACCGATATGCTGCTGTGCCGGGATTTGATCAGCCCTTCACCGATCAGCAGAATTTTGGCAACTATGTAGATCTGCTATTGATGAACAAGATCAACAAAGGCGGATGGGTAGCCATCAACTGCATCCCGACTGCTGTCCATACCATTGCCGGTGCCATACTGGGGAAAATCATGATCAGCCAACAAAAAGATCTCATGAAGAACATTTTGATGACTGCAGCGATCTGCCTGGTCTTGGGCTATGCACTAGATTTTAGCGGTATCACGCCCATCATCAAAAGGATTGCTACCAGCTCCTTCACACTTGCCTCGCTGGGATGGTGCCTGCTTTGCATGGCCATCTGTTACCAATGGATTGATGTAAAACAAAAAAACAAAAGGCTCTATTTCTTCCAGGTAATTGGGATGAACTCGATTTTCATTTATTTGTTTTTCGAGATCCTGGGAGCAAGATGGTTCAATGGGTATGTAGAAGCAATCACCACTGGACTGCTGTCATCCTGGTTGCCCACATTTGTTGTGGGCATTATCACCAGTCTTACCATTTTTTTCCTGGAATGGAAAATATGTGAGTTCCTTTACAAAAGAGGGATTTTTTTCCGCCTATAAAGTTTGAAGGATAGCAGAAATTTTTTCTAAGGTGATGCCGAGTGCTTTGTGCTCTTTCGATTTCATTTTAATGAATGAATTATCAGCCAATTTCCCCAGCACCGCTTCCTGCTCTATTTCATTGGAATAAACAGATTTTCTAAACGGATTGGACAAATCTTTTTTTCTGGTATTCGCAATGCCTTTGTTTACTTTTTCATTTATTGAAAAATGCTTGTCCAATAGTTCCATCCATTGTTCCTTTGATAAATTTTTCTCCGGAAATTGATTGATTTCCCATAAAGAAGCAACAGCATGTTTCAGCACATCATCTTCGTATTTGGCTGCCAACTCTTGATACTTCTGATGCAAGGAATCCCAAGAATTGATACTGCCTTTTCTGATCTGCCCAAGCATGCCCTGAAGCGAGACATCGGAAACTAGCTGTCCGCCAAGATTTGTCCAATTTTCTCTTTTTAATTTTTTAAAGGCAATCAAATCTTTAGCGGCCATCATCTTATCAGTTGATTTCACAAACCGATCAATTATTTTACCCATCGCATAGTAATGGATCATCTCTTTGTAGGCTTGGTATGATTTTGTCACCTTTAGCAATACAACCTTCCGTTTGCTGTTCTCAAATCCTTCTGCCAGTACTTCCAGGGAATCAACAGTTTTGGGATCATTTTCCAACAATTTTTTACCTAAAATCCTATACGCTTGATCCGTCAGCTCCTTTTTGTAAGAACCTCTTTCATACGCTTTGCCAACAAAAAGACAGAGCAGATCCAATGCCTCAAAAATTTCATTGACGCTGTCGGGCGCTAAACTGTCATACTCCAGGTTCAATTCTCTTTTGGATCTTGCATCGCGGTCTCTATACTTCCATTCATTTCGTTGCAAAGCATAATAATTGTACTGAAACCAATAAGCAGGAATGATCCTTAGTTCATTGGCAGCATAATCATTGATGATCAGAGAAAAAGGCAATGGGATATTCAATTCAAAAGGGAAATCGCCCTTTGCCAAAAGAGTGAAGGAAGCAAATCTTGAATTATGCTTAAGGCTTACGCATAAGCCTGGCCAAAATCCTCTTCCGGCGATCAACTCCCCATCCGCACCTCTTGAATTATGATTGGATCCAATGGTTGCTCCGGCTGCCATATTGGTTTGACCCATCAACAGCGCTGCACATAGAAAAGAATTGTTGTGGTGCTGTTCATGAAAAGGAAAAATGAGGGAGTTTAGGACCTCACAGCAAGAGATGGTAGAATTGTTTCCCAAATAAGAATTGATCAGCCTTGCTCCATATTTCAACTGAGAATGAGAAGCCATAAAGAACCTAACAGCTTTTACGCCATAAAAGACTCTACAACCCACACCAATGATTCCATTGACCAATTCGGAACCTTCCCCAATTTGTGTGGAAGCTTCAGTGTTGCTATTGATGGTTACATTCTTTATTTTGTTGGCGCCCTTGATATATGCATCCGTTCCTATCAACACATCCTTGATCATTTTACAATTCTTGATCACTGTTCTTTCACCAATGTATCCATAGTGCCCCCGAGATTGATCAATTTTTTTCTCTGTGAAATGCTGGAAAGCATTCAACAAGGCTGTATCATCCCGATATTTGGACCACAGAAAGGCATCAGCAGGCAGCATCCCGTCAAAGGGCAATATTTTACGGCCTCCATTTTCATTGCATATTTCAAGCCAGATACGCTGCGACTCCTGCTCGCCTTGCTTGATGACACCATTCCCGAATTTTGCAGCATTGGTAGTCGCCAATTCGTTTACATTGGCTATCATGACTTCATTTTCCACAACAAAGTGTGAAAAGTAATTGACATTGTGAACGCAAACATTATCGCCAAAATCACAACTGATGATGGTAGAATTATACAGGCCTACTGGTAAATTCAGGTTGTGAAACTCAAGGGAAATAGTCTCCAGCTTCCCAATTCTTACCAATCCAAAAAAACTACAATTTTTAACCAACTGCGGATTGAACAATGCTGAAACCAAAATATTGTTCCAGTTATCTGACGTGTTATTGTTTCGAACCAAAATTTCTATTTCGGCGGCAGTCAAGCTTCGGTAATCAACAGCAGTGTTGCTGCGTATGTTTCTGAGATAATACTCATTTTTTCCTTTGGGAATGTATTCCTTTGGTATAAAATCATATCCAATGGAAGCAATGGATCGCTTGTTTATTTTGTTCATGGGTATTTATTCAACGGTTACACTCTTCGCTAAATTTCTAGGTCTATCAACATCCAATCCTCTTTCAATCCCTATATAATAGGACAATAGTTGAAGTGGAATTACGTTCAAAACAGGCGCAACGATCTCATCAGCTGATGGAACTTCCATCAAATCTGCTTTCAACATTTTCATGCTTGTATCGCCTTCTGTAACTACACCAATTAATTTGCCTTTTCTGGCATTGATTTCTTGCATGTTGCTTACAACTTTTTCATGATAAGCATCTTTGGTTGCCACGAAAAGCACTGGTAAGTTTTCGTCTACAAGTGCAATGGGTCCATGTTTCATTTCTGCAGCAGGATAACCTTCGGCGTGTATATATGAAATTTCTTTGAGTTTCAAAGCGCCTTCAAGGGCTACAGGAAAATTATAGCCCCTTCCTAGAAAAAGAAAGCTGGATGCATTTGCGTGTTTCTGTGCCACCACACGAATAGCATCAGCGACAGAAAGAATGGAAGCAATTTTATCCGGCAAAGCATTGAGCTCAGCAAGAAGTTGTAAAAATCTTTCATTGGATATAGAACCTTTCTCTTTTGCAATCTTGAGCGCAATCATGTTCAGCACTACCAATTGGGCAGTAAAGGCTTTTGTGCTGGCCACTCCGATTTCAGGGCCTGCATGGGTATAGGCTCCCGCATGTGAAATTCTCGCGATGGAAGACCCTACCACATTCAAGATCCCAAAAATAAAGGCCCCTTTGGCTTTGGCATTTTCAATTGCGACAATTGTATCAGCAGTTTCACCGCTCTGGGAAATGGCAAAGATTACATCACCAGGACCGACAATGGGATTTCTGTATCTGAATTCTGATGCATATTCAACTTCCACAGGAATGCGGCAAAGTTCTTCGATGACATATTCAGCAACAAGTCCTGCATGCCAACTTGTACCACAGGCAACAATGATTATCCTTTTTGCATTGACCAATTTCTCCAGATTGGCTTGAACACCTCCCATTACCAAATCACCCTTTGCAAGATCCAACCGCCCTCTCAAGCAATCAAATACAGTCTGGGGTTGATCGTAAATTTCCTTTAACATGAAATGATCATACCCACCCTTTTCAATGGCGGCAAGTTCCATGTCCAACTGCTGAACAAAAGGAGTAACTTTTTCATTCCCCAAATTTTTCAGGACCAGTTCATCTCCCTTGATGATTGCCAGCTCATAGTCATTGATGTATACTACTTCTTTCGTGTACTCAATGATCGGAGAGGCATCGGAGGCCAAAAAATGTTCGTCCTTTCCAATACCTATGACCAAGGGACTCCCCTTTCTTGCCGCAATCAAGGTATCAGGATTTTCTTTGTCCAACAAGACAATAACGTATGCACCCACCACCCTTTTAAGTGCAATCCGCACAGCTTCTTCTAAGGAACAGGCATTGTTCGTCAGAATATCATCAATAAAGTTTAACAATACCTCCGTATCCGTGTCACTTTTGAAAACATACCCTTTGTTGAGCAGTTCCTGCTTGATGGGGGCAAAATTTTCAATGATGCCGTTGTGGATCATCGCTATGCGACCACTTGACGAGAGATGCGGATGAGCATTACGGTCACTAGGTTCTCCATGTGTTGCCCAACGGGTGTGACCAATACCTATTGTGGCATGCAAGTCTACCCCCAACAATGACTCTTCCAATGCAGAAACCTTTCCTTGCTTTTTGTATACTTTGATTCCATCATTTATCAATGCCACACCCGCACTGTCATATCCCCTGTATTCCAGTCTTTTAAGGCCTTTCAGTATAACAGGATACGCTTCACGGGTGCCTACATATGCAACAATTCCACACATAAGGAAAAATAATTTGTCTGTACTTAATAAAATGAAGGCGCAAAGGTAACCCTAAACCCTCATAGCATGATTGGGGAATACCTAAAATGATGATTTAATAACAGATATGAATTAATCCTTATGGGTATATACAGCAATACTCCCTTTCGGTCCCGCCAACCATACCTTACCGGAACCATAGACAGCGTTGCTGACATGAAAAGGGAGATCGCTGATTTTTTTCCAGTTCTTGCCATTGTCGGTAGATAGATCAATGCCGGAAGTACCACAAGAGATCAAGGTATACGCCTTAACAAAACAAACAGCACTTTTGTACCCAGAAGGGGGAGTTGCTGGAAAAGTAAAGTCAACTTTTTTGTTTTTTATTTCGAACAAGACCAAGGTGCTGTCGGTACGCCGTGGTTCAGAAAAATCACCCCCACAGACAAAACCATATTTCCCCATAGGCGCTATTGCAAACCCATTGGCACCAGTGGAATTTTTACCTGACTGCAATGGAATCTGAAATGATTTGTCACCCAAAAACATTCGGGAACGGATTCCTCCAGAAACAAAAATCAACTTGTCGTTCGTCAACCTTTTTGGAATTAACTTTTCGCTCGTCAACTTTTTGGGATGGGCGGATGCAGAAGAGGATGAAATCCATTTCACATTGGAACCGCTGGAAGCAAAAAATGCCTCTCCTGCGGACAATTCAGGAGCATTTTGGTCGATGGTCCATGATTCACCTTGATCATTGGTGTAAGCCCTGAACATTTTTCCTTCTATGGGATCACCTACCACTACTCCTGTATTTCCTACAAAGTCCATTGCATCCAAAAACATTCCTGGCCTTTTGTCTTCAAATACTTTCTTCCAGGTCTGACCCCCATCTGTTGTTTTTAGCATGATTGCAGGGGTATCAACAGCCATGATAATGGCAGTTGAACTGTCGAATGCTTCTATATCCCTGAAATCTCTTTTTTCATACCCCTTTGGATTGATCACCTGGAATGTTTTTCCTCCATTGGTTGTCCGGATGATGGTCCCATTGCTCCCACTTGCCCAAACCACTTCATTGTCCACCACCGATAGTCCCCGCAGGGAAACTTTTGCAGCCTGAAACATTACCATGACCTCCTGGGCCTTTGCCTGGTAAATACAAAGTATAAAACCGAAAAGGAATATTCTACATTTCATGATGATTGAGTAGATTTAGTGCTACAATGTTAGCTTCAATTGACCGCTAAAAAAAATTGAAATGAAACCAGCAAAGCCATTTCTTTTGATCGCCCTGATCCTAATCACTTCACTCAGTCATGCGCAAATGATGAACAACCTAACTGTCAACACTTTAAACGGGAAAATTCAGGGGATAACAGAGAATGAATCCGTTATAGCCTTCAAAGGTATTCCATACGGACAGCCACCGGTTGGAAACTTAAGATGGAAAGAACCACAACCGGTCAAAAATTGGGAGGGTGTTTTAAAAGCAGATCATTTTGGCCCGAGCGCCATGCAGAAGAACATATTTGGCGACATGGTTTACCGTTCCAAAGGAACCAGCGAGGATTGTTTATACCTGAATGTTTGGCAACCGTCCCAAAAAACGAAAAAACTTTTGCCGGTTTTGGTTTACTACTACGGGGGTGGCTTTGCTGCCGGCGATGGTTCTGAACCCCGGTATGATGGCGCTTCTATGGCAGCCTTGGGAATGGTGGCCATAACCGTCAATTACCGGCTCGGTGTCTTTGGATTTTTATCGCACCCTGAACTCACCCAAGAATCGACGCATGGATCTTCTGGTAATTATGGATTGATGGACCAGGCCCTGGCATTGAAATGGGTGTATGAAAATATCGAAGCCTTCGGTGGCGATCCCAAAAGAATCACGATTGCAGGTGAATCGGCTGGCTCGGTTTCTGTAAGTGCCTTGATGGCTTCTCCGCTTTCAAAGCATTATATCGCTGGCGCCATAGGCGAGAGTGGATCGATCATGGGCGCACTGCCTGCATTACCACTGGCGGAAGGAGAAAAAAATGGAAAAGAATTTGCAGTTTTCATGGGTGCAGCAACCATCGCAGATCTTCGCAAAATACCAGCAGACAGCCTCCTCGAGAAAACATTGAAATATGGCATCTTCCGTTTCAACAGAACCATCGACGGATATTTCTTTCCCAAAGATCCCAAAGAGATCTTTGCTGCCGGTGAACAATCGAATGTACCACTGCTGGCCGGATGGAATTCAGAAGAATCCGGCTACCGATCCATCATGGGCAATGCAAAACCCACATTGGAGAACTATCGAAAGGCGATAGAAAAACTATATGCGAAGGATGCAGAAAAAGTACTGAAAGCTTATGCTCCTGCTACCGATGCAGAGGTGGAAGAGGTTTCACGTGATTTGGCAGGTGATCGGTTCATTTCCTACAGCACCTGGAAATGGATCGACATGCAACGCAAAACAGGAAAACCTGTTTACCGTTACTTATATGAGAAACCAAGACCCGGAAACAAGGGAGCCGTTCACTCAGCAGAGATCGAATATGCGATGGGCAATCTTGCAACAAACAAAGTGTTCAAATGGACAGAGGAGGATTATGCGGTTTCAAAAACCATGCAATCCTACTTTGCCAACTTCATCAAAAAAGGAGATCCCAACGGGAAAGGATTGCCCAAATGGAATGCCATAGGCCAAGCAGGACTGGCACCGGTCATGTTCATCCATGTGGAAAGCAAACAATCGATGGAAAAACATCCGGAGCGATATGCGCTGATGGATGAATTCGCATCCAAAAACTAAATTAGGATTCTAGCCACACCCAGTGATTTAAAATAGATTAAGGGCAGATTTATACACATATGTATTTTTAATATGTGTTATAATGTACAATTATGCAATTTTTTGGTAAATTTGTGTTGAATTTAATACATATATAAAATTATTACATATAATATTTCTCAACACTCATAACCAAAAAACTACACTATGTCATTGATCAAATTGGAGTACATCTGGTTGGATGGCTACAAACCCACTCAAAGCCTTAGGAGCAAAACAAAAGTTGTTAAAGCA
>JACCDP010389090.1_pt1 | contig 44890 bp, 43 predicted proteins | sample 7445841 | NCBI WGS metagenome assembly JACCDP01 (sample SAMN15323441, study PRJNA562643) | freshwater metagenome | isolation source: river surface water | place: USA:Blue River Watershed | collected 2017-08-17
CAAAGCAAAGGCTGCAAAAATCCCTGCTGGGCCAAAGCCAACGATTGCCACTCTGTGCTTGAGGGCTTTGTCTTTAATGTCAAAGCCTTGGGCATCAGGTATAAGGGCTTCGTTTTGATCATACACCCTGAACAATAGATTGTAAACAACTTGCTTTCTGGCATCTATAGAACGCTTTAATGCCTGAATAAAGCCTATGCTTTCTGGACTTCGGCCTAAACCTCTGGCCACAGCCATTTTAATAAAGGCTTCGTCAAAGGCCTGTTCAGGTAATAGTTTTAATTCAATGTCTTTGGGCATTCAACTAATTGCCTTCAGTTGTAACTGGCGGATTGTTTTTGTTCTCAAGCCATTTCAATTTTTCTTGAGCTATGGCAACAATTTCAGGGTTCTCAAATTGATCCAAAACACTGTTTAATGTCGCTTTTGCTTGGAATTCATCGCCCTTTTTTAAATAAAAATCAGATAACAAGACAAAGGTTTTACCCAACCAGTAATCGTAGTTGTTAAACTGATTGTTGAACTCCATTATGCTCTTTTTACACTTGTCTAAACTGTCTTGCATCAATCGAGAATAGGCCTCATAATATTTGGCTTCTGCTGCGTAAATGTCTTGTTGGTTTTTGAGGGTTTTGGCAATGTATACAGCTGCTACTTTATATAGACTATCATGCAAATAAGCCCTTGCTAAGCTGTTGTTGGCTTCGCCTTTTTCAGCATTGGTAATTTGCTCATATTTTAACAATTGCTCCGCTTTGGTCTTTGATTGAGTATAGTCTTTATTGGTGTTCAAACACAATAATTGATGGTACACAGCTTTTCTTGAGTTAATAGGATTGGTACTATACTTTTCAAGTAATTCATAGTATTGAAAACCATTAATGCAGTCAGATTTTTTACTGTAAACATTGGTCATCTGATTGGCCACGTCTTCTTTAAACTCAAAGGCAGGAGCTGCTAAAGTTTTGCTAAAGTATGGCAAGGCTTGTTGGGTATCTTTTAAAAACAAACAGCTATAAGCTAAGTAATAATTGGCCTGAACAGTAAAGAAACCATTGCTGAATTGATTTAAATATTGTTTGAACTCCTGTTGAGCTGCAGCATATTTTTCATTGCGGTATTGGCGCAAAGCCGCATCGTAATACAAAGAATCTTCTTTACTGGTAGAAATATTGACGTTAGGCAAAGTTTTAACCCAATCCAAGTAGGATTTGATATTGCCTTGTTTCTTCGCCACTATTTCAGCATTCTTAATGGCTTTTTGAGCTTCAGGAGTACCAGAATAGGTTTGAGCAATAAAATGATATAACTCCATAGCTTCTGAATAATTGTTGCGAGAGTATTGTATGGCGGCTAATTTCACCCAACTGGATTTCACCCATTTGCTATTAGGGTATTTTTGAATCAGGGCTTTGAACAACTGTTCAGCCTCTTGGTCATTGTCTATACTCAGATACACATCGCCGGTTTGATACATAGCTTCAGGTACAAACGGTGAATTGGGATAGTCTGCTACTAATTTTTTGAGCCCAACAATCTTTGAGGTAGCTTTGCTTTGTAAACCGAAGATCATAGACTGCTGAAACATGGCATAATCTGCTCCTGGTTTCTTATTGCTAATAATATACGTATAGGCATCGATGGCGCCGTTGTAATTGTTGATAGCGAAATAACAATCCCCTAAACGCAAAGTCGCATCATGGAACATGTTTTCAGGTAAAGTGTATCCAACACTGTTTTTGTATTTATTAAAGTAGTTAGCTGCCTCGTTGTATTTTTGTTCTTTATAAAACGTGTAAGCCATTGCATATAGGGCATCTGGATACTGCTTTAGTTTTTTGCCTTCAGCATAATCCAAATACAATTGATAATAGGATCTTGCAGAAGGGAATTGCACGCGGTTGTAGTACATTTCGCCCAACCAGAAATTGGCTTCTGCAGCAATTTCATTGTTTTGGATGACTTGCATACTGCGTTTAAACATCGGCTCAGCCGCTAAAAAGTCTTTTTGTAAATACAATTCTTTGGCTCTCAGTAACAAGAGTTTTTGAAACAAATCTTTACTGCTTTCATCAATGCCATTCATGTCATCAAGTACTTGTATGGCCATTTTAAAGTCATTGCTTGAATACAACAAGGTGGCCAAGTTGCGTTTACTTTCACTGCGGTGACTTGAATTAGGAAACAGTTCGTTGAATTTTTGATAAGCCGCAACTGCTTTACTATTAAAACCCAATTCATGGGCTAATTTAGCATATGCAAACAAGGCTTCTTCTTGAATGGTTTTGTCAAACTCAGTTCTTTGTGCTTCGTAAAAAGCATTGAAAGCGTTTTGTTTTTTGCCATTCTTTAAGAAGCAATCGCCTAAGTGGTAACTAGCACTTTGGGCCATGGCATCGCCAGTATTGGCAATTTTCTCAAACAGTTCAGAGCTTCTGATACAATTTTGAGTAGAAAAGTAAGCAAACCCAATTTCGTAGGCTTCAGCGCGGTTCAATTCATTGATATTGTATTGAGCAGCTTCGAAGAATTCTAATGCTTTGTTGTAATTATTCAATCGGTAATAACACTTACCCATCAACATGTTTTTGTTTTTATTTAAAGCGCCGAAATTCTCATTGGCAGCAAAGTCAATGGATTGTTGATAGTTGTTTTGCAAGTAATAAATTTCAGCAATGTATAGTCTAACAGCGCCAAGCTTACTGTCTTGAACTTTCAAGAAAGCTGTTAAGGCATTGCTGTAGTCTTTTTCTTGGTAACAAGCATAACCATAATAGTAGGTAGCTTCGGTTTTGTATGGATTATCAGAATTGGTGAGCGGGGCCAGTGTTTCTTTTGCCTCCTTGTATTTATTGGTTTTGATGTAACATACCCCAAGTCTGTAAAGCATGCGGTCTTTTTCACTAGTTTTCAGTCCTGTTGCATCTATTTTTTTATAGGATTGAAGGGCTGGTTTGATTTGATTTTGTTCAAAATAATAATCGCCCAATTCTAAATGAGAGTGGTTGATTCTAAAATGATTGGGGTATTTGTTTTGAAATTCCAACATCACATTCAATGCATTTTGATGCTTCAAATACAATTTACTACTAGCTATGTAGTAGGCAATTTCAGCTTGAGTGTTGGGCTCTTTAATGTCTGCTTGCACATCATTAAATAGGTTTATAGCCTGATTGTATAATTGTTTGTTGTACAATTCTACAGCGCTTTTGTAACTGCGTTCAGGTTCGTTTAAGGCCGCTGTTTTTTGTCCTAAGCTTAATAGGCTAAGGCTTAATAAAAACGAGGTGAATAAGGTCTTTAAAGTCATGATATCTATGCAAAGTAAGTTATTCGTAATAGCAGTGGCAAAATGAGTTTTAAACAGGTGTACACGAAATGGGCAGTTTGAGTGTTTATGTCCTAATAACGTTAAAATTTGTGCTTTTCTTGTCTTATTTTTGTGTGCATGAAGCGCTCATTCGTTTTTGGAGTCTTATTTAGCTTATACGCCTTTGCCTCAGCTCAAGTGGTTATGCATAAAGGGGCAGTGCCTTTGCACAATGAATTCAATCCCTCAGATCTTTCTTCTATCCAGGATGGGATCTACAGTATTCCCATTGCAAAGCCTTGGCCAAGTCAGGTGGATCCTTTGATTCAATATTTAGCGAATCAAAAGCGCTATCATTTACCGACTCAAAGTGCTAGTACACCAGCTAAACGTTCCTTGTATATGCCACAAGTTTTAAAAGGTTTTTCGGGTGCGCTTAATGAGGGTACACCAAACGATAACAACATGGCAGTGAACGATGATTCAATGGTCGTATCGGTTTTAAATACTTTCATAAGAGTCTATACAACCAGTGGGGCATTCAAAAAGAATTGGAGTTTAGAGTTTTTCCCAAAGGATCCCAAAAACACCAAACCTGGAACTGGTGTAGGAGTTTTAGATAGAACCTATGACCCTAAAATTGTGTTTGATCCTGTGGCTAAGCGCTATATTCTAGTATATTTAGAAGGTAGTGCAAGTTCTGATACTAGAATCATTATCAGTTTCAGTAAAACCAATAATCCACTCGATGGCTGGAATGTTTATCAAATTAATGGTAATCCATTCGGAGGCAAATATTGGACCGACTATCCTATGATTGCCATCAATGGGGAAGATCTTTTCTTAACCGCTAATATTCTTAAAGATAGTACCGATTGGCGTGATGGCTTTACCCAATCTTTAATTTGGCAATTCCCCAAACAGAGCGGCTTTAACGCTGATTCTTTACCTTATAACCTATGGAGCAATATTCAATTCAAGGGCAAGTCGATTTGGAATATATGTCCTGTTCAAGATGCGTTTCAACCCGGTAAAGAAGGTTTATATTTTTTATCTGTAAGACCTGGTGATGCTTCTAATGACACGCTCTTTTTGCATAGCATCAACCACAATTACAGTCATGGCAATCCTCAATATTCTTATAAAATTTTAAAGAGTAATTTGGCGTATGGCTTACCACCAGCAGCGCCTCAACCTAGAGCTGGGTTTAGATTGCAAACCAATGATGCCCGTGTTTTAGGGGCTTTCTACGTGAATGATAAAATTCAATATGTTCAAACCTCAATGAACCATAACAATGGTCGTTCTTCAATCTATCATGGAACAGTTCAATACCCTGATCAAACTCAGCCAGGCCTAACCGCTCAACTCATTTCCTATGACAGTTTGGATATTGCCTATCCAACCATTGCAAGTGCTGGTAACACCGTTTTTGGCCGTCAAAGCATGATTACCTTCTCACATGTTGGGGCAACTACCAATCCTGGCACCTCTGTTGTATATTATGACAACGCTGGTCAATATTCCAATTTGTTAATGGTTAAGCAAGGTTTAGGATACATTAACAGCTTTATAGTAGATTCAGCTGAAAGATGGGGAGATTACACCAGCATTCAAAGATCTCCTATTCAACCCAATCGTTTTTGGTTGTCTGGTTCTTATGGGAAATCTACCAATGCTGTAGGTACTTGGTTGGCAGAGGTGGCAATAAATGACCCAAGTGTTGGAGTCACCCAAATCCAACAATTGCCAATTCAATCTGCTTATCCTAATCCTGTTGCGGATTTAATTACCATTCCATACCGTTGCTCAGAGGCTGCTACTTTAGAATTGCAAATCAGCAATGCTTTAGGGCAAGTGGTATACACTACAAGCGCTCAAGTGGAAGCAGGTCAACATAAGGCTTTTGTGCACTTAAACGATTGGGCGCCAGGTATGTATTATTATGTTTTAAAATCAAATCAAGTGTTAGTATTAGATGGAAGCTTTAGCAAACAATGAACAGCCTATTGATTGGCGTTCTTTTGTAATGACAGCAGCCAATTTTAATTTAGAACAATTGCGTTTAGGCGCTGTTTTGATTTTTGATAAACCCTTTTCATGGTCCTCCTTTAAATTGGTTAAAAAGGTGAAATACCTTTGTAAAGCCAATAGGGTGGGGCACGCTGGTACCCTTGACCCTTTAGCTACTGGACTCATGATCATCTGTACTGGCAAATGCACTAAAATGATAGAGACGCTTCAAGGAATTGATAAAACCTACACGGGACAATTTAATTTTGGGCATTCAACGCCTTCGCATGATCTCGAAACTGAATTCGACAACACCTACGCCTATGATCACATCAATGATGAACAGATTCAAAGTTTGGTTCAATCCACCATTGGTATAGTGTATCAAACACCCCCAGTATATTCAGCTATTAAGGTGAATGGGACTAGAGCCTATAAAATGGCCAGACAAGGCAAAACGGTTGAAATAAAATCTAGACCAATTACTATTTATGATTTTAAAGTCAGTGGGGAATTACCTGCTTTGCAATTTGAGGTCAGGTGTAGTAAGGGTACCTATATTCGCACCTTAACAGATGATTTTGCCAAACAACTAAACAGTGGTGCTTATTTGTCTGAACTCAGAAGAACCGCCATTGGTGAATTAAAAGTAGAAGATGCTTGGCATCTGGAAAAATTTGAAGAGCTTTGTCGCAACTAAATATGAGGGTTTACCATGACATAGAAGCTTTGCATGAATTGAATCAAACAGTCTTTACTCAAGGCACTTTTGATGGGGTTCATTTGGGGCATGTGAGTCTTTTAAATGAAGTGGTCACACAGGCCAAACGCATAGGTGGCGAGAGTGTTTTGTTAACTTTTTGGCCTCATCCTAAATTCATGTTGTTCCCTGAAGACAACGAGTTGAAACTACTTCAATCATTAGAGGAAAAACTTGAGGCTTTTGAAGCCATTGGAATAGACCATGTTTTGGTTTTGCCTTTTACCCAAGCCTTTAGTGCTCAGTTGCCTTTAGATTACATCAGTGGTTTTTTGGTCAATGCGCTTAATATGCATACCATCATTGTGGGGTATGATCACCGTTTTGGTAAAAACCGAGAAGGCGATATCCATTTACTTAAACAGTACGCCAGCACTTATAGTTATGAAGTCATAGAAGTATCGGCTAAAGATGTTGACCAAATTGCTGTGAGTTCAACTAAAATCAGACATGCGCTGAATGCAGGTCAAATAGAGCTAGCGAATGACTATTTGGGCCGTCCGTATCAGTTATCAGGCACAGTTGTATCGGGTAAGCAATTAGGGCGCACCCTTGGTTTTCCAACAGCCAATATAGAATTGCCTTTTAAACACAAACTGATTCCTGCAAAAGGGGTTTATTTGGTTAAAGTATGGGTGCAAGGGCAAGCCCATTATGGGATGATGAATATTGGGGACAACCCCACAATTGCTGAAAAAAGCTTCAGTATAGAAGTCAATATTTTTGATTTTAAAGCTGATTTATATGGGCAAACAATTCGCGTAGATATGCTTTCTTGGTTGCGTTCTGAAAAAAAATTCAAAGACATAAATGAATTGGCACAGAATTTGAAACTTGATGAAACGCATGCGCGTGAAAAAATCAATAGTCTATAAAATACTAGGTGTTTTATTGGTGTTCTTCTTAGGCACATCGCATGCTTCTGCCTTAAATTTACAAGGGTTTTTAGATTTTGCGGAGTCGGATCCAGATAAATTAAACACCCAATTCGATTCAACTTTTAGTACCGCATGGGATCTGTATTTGAACACTTGGAATACAGAGGTTTTAAACCCTTATATGTACGATTTTTACAGTTTTAACCATCCAGTTAATATTTGTTTATCTCCAGACTCTTTGGGCTTTGTTATGCCGGTTGCTAATATTGTTACCTCTGATTTTGGACCAAGACACGGCAGACCTCACCAAGGTGTAGATTTAGACCTAGAAACTGGCGATACCGTTGTGTCTGCATTTGATGGCGTTGTTAGGATGTCTAAAACCTATTATGGTTATGGCAATATGGTTGTAGTCAGACACTTCAATGGTTTGGAAACCCTATACGGGCATTTGTCTAAGGTTTTGGTTGAACCAGGTCAAACCGTAAAAGCAGGGGAGGTTGTGGGTTTAGGCGGCAACACTGGCCACAGTTTTGGTTCTCATTTGCACTTTGAAATTCGATTCATGGGCCAACCCATAGATCCTTCTAAATTCATTTCATTTGATCAGTTCTCATTGCTTAACAATGAGGTGTTGATTGATAGTTCTACTTTTAATAATGGCAAGTTGATTCACAAAACCCGCAAAGAGGTAACATTGGAGCACGAAGCCCATCAGGCAGTTGTTAAACCTGCCCCTAAAAAAGTACATGTGGTGAAATCTGGCGATACATTAAGTGCCATTGCTCGTCGCAACAAAACGACAGTGGCCAATTTGTGTAAATTGAATCACATTAAGGCTGAAGGCGTATTAGCATTGGGCCAAAAAATTAAACTCAAATAATTTATTTTTTTATTTTATCAGGATTGTCTGATACAAATTTCTCCCAAGAACTGGCTTTCTTTTTCAATTTACCTGACCCTGTTTTAGCCCCAAATCCTCTAGGAGTAGCTTGAAATATGTGACACATGGCGGCGGCTAAACCATCGGTAGCATCTAAATGTGTAGGCATGTCTTCAAACTTTAATAGTTGTTGTAGCATGCTCGCTACGGCTTCTTTGCTGGCATTACCTGTGCCGGTAATACTCAGTTTTATTTTACGGGGTTGGTATTCGTAAATGGGAATGTTTCTAGTTAAGGCTGCCGCTATAGCAACGCCTTGAGCGCGACCTAATTTGAGCATAGACTGCACATTCTTGCCAAAAAAGGGGGCTTCAATGGCCATCTCATCTGGTTTGTAACTTTCAATTAAACCGCTTACCCGCTCGAAAATGTGTTTTAATTTGAGGGCATGGTCTTCGAGTTTGTCAAGCCTAATTATACCAATACTGATCAAATTAAATGTTTTGCCATTGAGGCCAACAACGCCATAACCCATTATATTTGTACCAGGATCTATGCCTAATACAATTCGGTCGAAATCTTCAATATTCACGCGTTGCAAAACAAAACAAAGATACTAAAAAATGTGAATTGGCAATTGCTATTCAAGGTCCTTAAATGGTCTGTTCCAGGCTTGTTATTGCTGATTGTTTACAATCGTTTTTACAAACACGAGCATTTATCTGTTGAAGCTATTGTGGTTGCCGTTCGTAGTTTACCCATCAAGGTACTTAGCTTTTTATCGTTAATGACCTTGTTGAACTGGATAATTGAAGCTAAAAAATGGCAATTGGCGATTCAGTCTACTCAAAATTTGAGTTTTTTGAAGGCCTTAAAAGCAGTATTAGCAGGCTTGAGTGTGTCTCAATTGTTGCCCTATAGAACAGGCGAATTTCTGGGCCGTTTGGCTTATATACAACATCCTTTAAAAGCACAAGCCGCTTTGGTATCAGCAATGGTGAGTTGGACCCAATTGGCTTGCACTTTAATGTTTGGAACGGTCTCTTTTTTGTTGTTGCGTCCGGTGCCAATTCCACATGTGTTGCTTTGGTCAATTTTAGCCATATTACTAGTGTTTGTTTTGGGTTTGAAATATGCATCTAATCTTCGAGCTCTATTGGATTGGCCGGTTATGAAGGCCTTCAAGGAAGCCTACCAAGCTTTAAGTAAACCGGTTTTGATGAAGGTGTTTGCCTTGTCTGTTCTGAGGTATATGACTTTTGTTATTCCCTACGCCCTATTAGTGCAATGGTTTGGTGTTGGTCATTACCATTCTATGTTATGGGCCATGGTAGGCGTTTCAACGGTTTACTTAATTCAAACCCTTGGGCCTAGTTTTATATTAACAGATATTGCCATAAGAGTCAGTGTGCCTGCCTTGGTGTTTTCTGGCGCTATAGTAGCCAATCAGAGTTTAGATTTTTTGCCAGGGATCATCATTTATTTGTTTAATGTGGTCTTGCCAATGTTTATTGGCGCAATGGTCTTGTTGACATTAAAATTAAAAGCTTAATTAAACCATGTTGCTTTTATATATTTTGATTGGTTTGTTTGTTTTAGCCTATGTTTTGTTAACCCTATTCGTTGGCTTTGGTTTTAGGAACCGATTAGTGATGTCTACCCTTAAATCAGAAAATGCTCATTCAGGTATAAGCATTGTTGTGCCCTATAGAAATGAAGCAGACAATTTAACTCATTTTTTAGAGCATTTATTGAATTCTAAGTTACCTGAACAGTATGAATTGATTTTAGTCAATGACGATTCAATAGATAATAGTTTAGCGATTTGCGAGTCATACAGTCATAAGGGCAATATACGTTGTGTTAACAGCCAAGGAGTAGGGAAGAAGCAAGCTCTTCATTCGGGTATTTTGAGTGCACAATACAATTGTATTTTAACACTTGATGCGGATGTTTTGTTATCGGCTCAATGTGTGCAATTGATGTATGATAAGTTTCATGCCGAAGCCCTGAAGATGTTATGTGGTTTAGTTAAGTTCAAGCCTTCAAAAACTTTATTTGAACAGCTTCAAGCCATTGAATCATCTGTAATGGTGGCCTACAGCGCTATGAGCCTTGATTATGATTTGCCTAGCACCTGTAATGGGGCCTGTTTGATGTTCAACCGCGATGTGTTTTTGCAATTGGGTGGCTATGATGCCCACAAGACATTGGCTTCTGGCGATGACGATTTGCTGATGCAATCCTTTTTTAAAGCTTATCCTGATCAAGTAAAGTATATGAACCATGCTGAAGCCTATGTGGTGGCAGCTACTTGTGATTCAAGTAAGGCTTTCATTCAACAACGTTTAAGGTGGGCCTCTAAGCACAAGGCTTATTTTTATCCTTACAATGCGGTGTTGTCTCGGATTTTAGGTTTAAGATTCCTGCTGTTTTGGGTGTTGGTGTTTACAGCTATTGTCTATACCTCTGTATGGAGCCTTATTGGTATTACCGCTATTTTACTGTCTGAATGGATCAGTTTGAGTGCCATGAATGGCTTCTTCGTTTGCAAAACCAGAGGGGTGTTTTTGCTGTCTTTGTATTTTTGGTATTTACCTTTGTTACTCTTGAATATTCGCTCTAAGACTATTCTATGGAAAGGTAGGCCCGTTTAGGCTTATGGCTTTTTTGAAAGCTGCGTCAGACGTTGTTTTTTCTTGATGAAATACATGCTGGCAGAGAACAAAAACACAAAGCTTAACACATAGAATTTCCAGTTGCGCCAAGCGCCAAGTTGGAATTGAACAGTGGCTTCAATGCATGAAACAGCTGCAGCTAATAAGTACAAAATAATAACTATCTGTTGGTTGATGAGGGTTTTCTTTTCCATATTATTTGATGCTGTCTTTTTGTAAGCTGATTATGCCTCTTGGTTTTTTGATGACCCAATTGCTGAAGTCTTGTTTGCTTTCCATGCCTTCGCCTGTGAGGACTTCATTTTTAGTGGTGATCTTAACAAATTTATCGGTATAGATGATTTGTTTGCGTTGGTCCCAAATGAGTTTTTCGGTATTTAATTTTTCACCTTTGTTATTCATGACTACAACATTTTGAGTGACTTCAGTGATTTTTTGAGCTTGGTAGGAAACCCCTTTTTCAGCGGTTAAATAGCTTTCTATCTTGCCTGAATCGTTAAAGAATTCGCCTTTTACGCCCATTGGCATTTTAAGGATTTCATTGCCTTCTTTTTTGTAGCCTAATAGTTTCTTTACTTTTATTTTAGCTTTGAGTTTGCCTGAATCGGTATAATTAATAACCACTTGATCACCTTCCTGCTGACAAATCAAAGTGTCTGCTTGCATCATTTTGGCTACATTTTTTTGCGCATAGTCGCTGTTGCATGCTACTAAGCAGATTGTTAAAATGATGCCAACTGATTTTAATCCCATAGGTATTGATCAATAGAACTTTCTTTGTTTAAACCAATTGTCTGCAAAGGTAAATCCTATGGTTAATCGAAATACATTTTCAGCTATGAGGCCTTGAGAATTGTTCCCCCTTCTGATGTACTCGGCTGATACATTGAACAAAGATTTTAACAAGATTTTATTTCGGCCATCAATGTCAGTTCTGGTTTTAGGGATACCCAAGCCAAAACTCAATCCGTATTCATGAATAGGGGTTAGTTGCCCTAAGTTGTTCTTGAATAAATATCCCCAATTTTTACTTCTAAAGCCAAATCGATACTCTAATTTAGCTTGCTTTTTTCCCTTGGCTTTTAGAGCGTCGCCAAATTGAACATCTGGATCTGGTCTGTAGGCAAATCCCACTGAAATTTGAGAACCATTTTGAAATGAATCTGAGAATAAATTATGATTCATTTTAGACCAAAATTCTTTGCGGTAATCTGCTGCCATAAGCCATTTATTGTCGAGCGTAACACTAAAGCCAGCTGAAAAAGCACTTGGAATATTGGTATTGCCCTTAATATTGTTTTCGTTTGCAACAGTATCTTTAGCCGCACTGCTGTAATAGTTGCTTAGGGTTATGATTTGTCTGAAATCTGAAAACTGCATAGATGCTTGGGGCTGATAGCTAGCACCAAATACCCATCTAATTGGGTAACGGAATGTTTTGTAAACCATTTTACCGCCCTCAAATACAGAGTCGTGTCTGACAATTGTGTCTCTGTTGCGCTCTATTTGTATACCTAAATCAAATTTAAAACCACTAAGTTGAGTACTGTTGTCATAATATGTCCTTCTGGTTTTGCCGGTATCGAAAACATAGTAATTTTCTGTATTGCGATGTTGCCCGAATAAATAAGCGCTGGTTAATCCCAAGGAAATATTTGGGGTAATGTTAACTCCGTTCATCCAATACAATTGGCTAAGGCCACCTGTTTTAGAGTAATAATTGCCTTGATCAATGATGGTGTCATTATTGAACTTTTGAATGGTGTAATAAGACGAATTGATGCTAGAGTATGGGCTTATGCCAAATCCACTTGCCCAAATGGTTTTATATTCTTTGTAGAGTTTATTTTTATTTTTGTTTGTACTTGAATCTTTTAACAATTGTTTTTTATATACTGGGAAGGCTAAGTTAAAGTAATTAAAATTGCCAGCGTATTGGGTGCGTGTTTTTTGATCTAAACTTAGTTGACTATACTGTGTTCTGAAACCAAAATCGAAGGCTACATATTTTAAACCGCTGATAGATGCAGGGTTTGAAAAGGCAATGGATCGTTGTGTTCTTATGCCATTTTGAACACCACCTAGGGCACGCGAATAAGCTGATGTGAATTGTTCTATCTCACCAAAACCTCTGGTGGAATAGGGTGAATTGGTGTTGTTTTGGCCCTTTAAAGGGATAGCAGACAACAAGCATAAACAAATTAATTTAAAGCTTTTCATTGATTTTTAACAAAGCGTACAATCCTTGTAGCACCAAGTATTCATGCACAAATATCTTGTATTTAGCCGGGAATACAAAATGTGACGCATCGCCACCACAGACAACGATTTTTAGCGCTTTGTATTGTGTGTTGTAATGTTCAATATAGCCCAACAATTCATTTTGCAAACCTATTAAAGTGCCATTTGCAATTGCTGACCTTGTAGTTTGACCCAAGCTGAGTTTAGCTTCGTTAAGCTTAACTAAAGGTAACTTTTGAGTCATGCTGTGCATGGCTTTTAATCGCATCAATAAGCCTGGACTGATATTGCCGCCTAAATATTCACCTTGGGCATTCACTAAATCAATGGTTACACAGGTACCGATGTCAATAATTAGAATCGGGCATTTCGGATAGGTTTCAACGGCCGCTGCAATGCCACATAATCTATCTGCTCCAAGGGTTTTGGATTGATAATGATTGATGAAGTTGAGCTTTAAATCCGTTGATACATTAAGAATAGGAATGCCTTTGTGGCTTTTAGGAACTTTTAAACTGACACTAGAGGCTATGATGCTACTGACTTTTTGCTTGATGAGCCAATCTAGGCCAGGGCTTAAAGTTTTGAATATTTTTTGGGCAATGATTTGACCTTGCTGATTGAATACAGCTAGTTTACAACGGGTGTTGCCAATATCAATGACGCCTTTATTCATGGATGTTTTGGGTGATTTGTCCGTGCAAATATAGGGTTTGTTGACCTAGCTTGTTCTCGAGTATGAGCCTGCCATGTTCATCGCAACCTATAATGGTGGCGCTGATGTTTTGTCCTTCAATGTTGAAAGTATTGGAGGTTTGATACCCTAATAATAATTGGTCAAATCGTTTGTTGATTTCTCCAAATGCTGATTGAAGGATGGCATGGTATAATTGCTCAAATGCAGATAAAAAGGATAGAATAATATCTTCGTGGCTAAATGGTTTTAGGGCAATGCTATGCAAGGCGATGGCTTTAAAAGGCGTATTTTGAAAGTGCTGATGGGTGTTAATGCCAAACCCCATAACAGATGATTTTATGCCTTGTCCTTGAAAGGTGTTTTCGACTAAAAGGCCGCCCAATTTGCTTTGTTGGTAGTAGATGTCATTTGGCCATTTGATTTTTAATTGATTGGCATCAACATATTTTGATAGTGTGCTAATGAGCGCAATTGCAAGTGCTTTATTTAATATAAACGGATCGCTGATGCTTGTGTCTGGTAACAAAATGAGCGAACACAGTAAGTTTTTTTTAGCTTCACTTTGCCAAATATGGCTGCCTTGTCCGCGGCCTTTAGTTTGATAGTCTGTAATGATCAAAGTGCCGTGAATGGCTTGCTGGCGTTGTATTAGCCTTTGTGCAAAATCGTTGCTAGAATCGATCCGATTAAAATAAATAAGATTTTGACCGATTATTTGTGTATTTGGGGTTAATTTCGCGAGCACAATTGAAGCTCAAAAATAATACCTAAATGGCCAAAAAGAAAATTGCAAATATTGAACTTAAAGATGCTATTGTGAATGGCATGCTTGAAAAGAAAGCGAATGACATCACAATTTTAGACTTGAAGTCTCTCCAAACTTCAATGGCGGATTACTTTGTGATTTGTCATGGTAACAGTGATAAGCAGGTTAATGCCATTGCTGATAGTGTAGAGGATACAGTTAGAAAACAAACAGGAGAGAAGCCATGGCATATAGAGGGTGCTGAGCTAGGAGAGTGGATTTTGATTGATTACTTTGATGTGGTAGTGCATATTTTTAAAGATGAGAAGAGGGCTTTTTATGGTATTGAAGAATTGTGGAGTGATGCAGTGGTTACTCGTATTGATGACCAATTAGTGGTAGCTCCAAAAGCAAAGGCCAAAGCAAAAGCAAAGGCCAAAGCCAAGACTTCTTCAAAAAAATCTTAAAAAAGATTTGCAAAAGCAGTATTTATTTCTATTTTTGCAGTCCCAAAATTAACAAAGGGAGCTTAGCTCAGCTGGTTCAGAGCATCTGCCTTACAAGCAGAGGGTCACTGGTTCGAACCCAGTAGCTCCCACCAACCAAATTAAAGCCTGCACGTTGCAGGCTTTTTTTATTATCCTAACTTATTAAGAATAAATTATACTCTGGTTCAGAGCATCCCGCAACTTTAAGTGCGGGAGGGTCACTGGTTCGAACCCAGTAGCTCCCACAAATGACAGAGTGAGTGTTCTCCTACTCTATCACCCTCACCTAGGTTTCTGTGATTGAAAACAGATTCGGAGAAAACATTGAGTGCGAGAGCGCAAACATTCCTCTGTCATTTTTCTTTACACCCAAACCCACACTTACTCTTACTCTATTGTTTTTTGGTTTTTTTATTGTAAATTAGTGAAAACTAAATTACTATGTTTGATTTTCAAAAATTGGATGTGTATCAGAAATCAAAATCTTTTTACATCGAAACGAGAGTAATGATTTCGTTATTCTGGTTCTGGGACCCTCACACTTTCCATAATCCTTGACGGAATAAATTATACTCTGGTTCAGAGCATCCCGCAATTGACGGAGTGAGTCCTACTTCACTATCGCCTTCACATAGGTTACGGTAATTAAGAAAGGTTTTGGTGGTTATAAAAGTTACGAAGGATGCAAAGCGAGTGCGCAAACAATCCTCGGTCATTTTTTGGATTTAGACCATACAACGGTCTGCTAAAAATTCGATAAAAGTTCAAAAAAATAAGATTTAATAAAATTATTAGCCTCATTTACAGATGCTTAGTTTTTTTAATTTATTGTTAAAAAACAAATGCATTGCCTTTTTGTTAACTTTTAAATGAAAAGTGAAAAAACACTTCAAATGGGCGTAATCCGAAAAGCCTTAAGAGTAGGAAAAAACATTTAAAAATTAAAGATGGAACATTTAAAAATCGCAAGCGATAATTACGTAGCATTTACGTTTTTTATCGGAACAATGGCCATGATGGCCGCCTCAGTTTTCTTTTTCTTTGAACTAAACAACACTTCAGCCAAATGGAGAACATCTGTATTAGTTTCAGGATTAATTACCTTTATTGCAGCAGTTCATTACTACTACATGAGAGGTTACAATTTAGCTACTGGTGATTCACCAACATTTTTCCGTTATGTAGATTGGATTCTAACCGTGCCTTTAATGTGTGTTGAGTTTTACTTAATCACCAAAAAAGCTGGTGCTAAAATCAATTTATTATGGAAGTTAATTTTTGCATCATTAGTCATGTTAGTAACAGGTTATTTCGGTGAAACTATTGACAGATCTAACAGCGTATTATGGGGTGTGATTTCAGGTGCTGCCTATTTCTACATTGTTTATTTGATTTGGTTCGGTGAAGTAGCAAAACTAGCGCAATCAGCTGGCCCTCAAGTTGCTAAAGCAACAAAGGTTTTGGCTTGGTTTGTATTGGTTGGTTGGGCTATTTATCCTCTAGGATACATTCTTGGTACTCCAGGTGGATTGTTTGGCATCCAATTAGTAGCTGATCCAGCTGCTGCAGCTCATTCTATGGATATTGTTTATAACATAGCTGACGCTATCAATAAAATCGGATTTGGTTTAGTTATTTATGCTCTAAGCCGTTCAGAAGATTAATTACAACGTATTATTTTTTAGAGAAGGCTATTTGGAATGTTCTAAATAGCCTTCTTTTTTAACCATAAATTTCAACTAACAAATGAGCCAAATCCATTATGCCAATGTGAGCAATGTTCATGAATTGGCATTTGATTTTGTATTTGTTGGAATGGGTGCAAGCAATAGCTTAATCCTGAAAAAACTCATTGAATCAGATTTACTCAAAAATAAAAAAGTAGCCATTATAGAGTCTGAAGTTAAAAACGAAAATGATAAAACCTATTGCTTTTGGGCCTCTACAAATGATAACATTGTTAAGGAGTTAAGCCCCATAATAAGCCACCACTATTCTCATATTGAAATCAATAAAAACAGTAAGCAAAATATTAGCGCACAACCATACTATTATATTAGGAGTATTGATTTATATGAATTCACTAAGCAACTAATCAAGTATAATGAGATACCAGTTTTTCAGGCTACTTGTGATGATATAACGAGGACTAATGGATATAATGTTGTGCAAACCAACAAAGCTGTTTTTAATGCTAAAATTGTATTTGACAGTAGACCGCCCAAGATTGATAACATTAATAATATTCATCTTCATCAAAGTTTTTATGGTCTACATGTTAAATTTCAAAAAGACGTATTTGATTCAAATACTTTTGAGATGATGAATTTTGATGTTGAACAAAACAATTCAACACAATTTTTTTATGTTTTACCATTCTCAAATACAGAGGCTCTGATTGAATTGACACGTTTTGGTTTAGAAAAAATTAATATTGATTACGCAAAAAAGGTTTTATCTAATAAAATTGATTCACTTTATGGGGACTATCAAGTAATCTCTGAAGAAATAGGCTGTATTCCGATGACAACCTTCATCAATCCTGCAAGTAATCATGAGGGTCTTATAAATACTGGTTCGCGAGCAAATTTGATTAAACCCAGTACAGGTTATGGATTCAAGAATATGTTCTTGTTTGCAGAGGAAGTTAAAAATTCAATTGATAAAGCTGGTTTCAAGCAGTTACCGTTTCAATCTAAAAACAGGTTTAAATTTTATGATGCATTGTTGCTCATTATATTAATGCGATGGCCAAAATTGGGGAAAGTGATATTTAGCCAATTGTTTAAATCTCAAAAAATTGCCACAATTTTCTCTTTTCTAGACGAAAAAACCACTCTGCGTCAAGAAATGACTATTTTTTCTACATTGCCCTTTAAGCCATTTATTAAAGCAGCCTTTATTCATTATTTCAGGTATATCAATTTCAAAACAATAGCAATTTTTATGGCATTATTGCTTTATTATTATCTGTCCTACATTGGAAGTGTTTATGCAGAAACTTTTATAAATACATTGATTATTTTGGGTTTGCTTTTGATTGGCATCCCTCATGGAGCAGTTGACCATCTTCTCCAAAAGGATACTAGACCCTTATATTATTTTATAGCCAAATACCTAAGCATTATGGTTCTCAATTTTGCAGTTTGGATCTATGTTCCTAAAATAGCTTTCATCTTATTCATCTTATATTCATGTTTTCATTTTGGAGAATCAGAAACAGTTAAACTAAGGCCAACATCATCTAAACTAATGTTATTACTGAGAGGTATGCTTATTGGAGCATTAGTTCTCTACATTATAATATTCAGCCATTGGCATGAGTCCTTAACCGTTTTAAAACATATTGATCATTTATGGCCACAGAATCAAACAGAAATTCAATTGAGTGATTTCTCTTATTCAGTAGTTATTACCATTGCATTCCTTGGATTGTATTTATGTTTATTTCAAAATAAGCGTCACTTTTGGCATTTGGCTACAATTCTATTGTTAGGATTGTTTTTGCCCTTGATGGCTGCTTTTTCTTTATACTTCATCTGCCAGCATAGTGTTAATGCTTGGCAAGACTTAAAAAAAGGACTAAATTTAAATTCATTACAGTTATACAAGCAAGCGCTTCCATACTTATTGGGGGCTATTGGTGTATTTGTTTTTATTTTGATGTTCAACCCAATTAAGGATTACTCAAGCATGACTGTAATTAGCAGTTTTTTTATATTTCTATCATGCATCAGTTTGCCACATGTGATTTTAATGCATGTGTTTTACAAGCAGTCAAATTAAATTCTATTTAATTCAATTAAGCTGAAATAAAGGATTTCAATTGTTTGGCTAGCTAAAAACTAAATGTTTTATAACAAAAAACCCTGCTCATTGAGCAGGGTTTTTTATGAAATTTAATTTGAATGAGCGATTAGTTGATGCTCATTTTCTTAGTTACAGAGTGAGTTGCGGTTTTAACAGTGTAGAAGTAAATGCCGCTGGCTAAGCCTTCTGCATGCATATCTAAGCTGTGGTTACCTGCACCTTTGCTACCAAAAGATTGAGTGCTGATCAATTTACCATTGATGTCTGTGATATCAATGCTAACGTTTGATTCAGTATTTAACCAAATTAACACCTCAGAATTGTTGCTGAATGGGTTTGGTTGGTTTTGAGACACTACAAATACTTCTTGGTTGGTTTTGTATTCTTCAATGCTAGTGCTCCACATTACACCGATAGAACCATCTAAGATTTTAGCTACTGGAATAGCGGCATACATAATGTCGTTAACACCAGCAGGGTGGTTGTTGTCTGCACTTGAGTTGTTTTGAAGGTTAGTACCAGCCAAAGCATCTTGTTGGAAAATCACATGAACAAAGCCGTTTACTTCTTTAGCTACACAGGCAAATTCCTCCTCAACACCAGACCATTGGGTAATGTCTTGAGAAGCTTTCCAAGTAGCACCATTGTCTGTAGAATGGGTCATGAAAATGTTTCTTAAGTTAACGTTGTTCGCATCAACATCCTCTTCTAATGGGAATGAATAAGTAACGAAGATATTGCCATTAGCATCACAACCTGCTGAAGGGCAGTGTAATAATGAAGTGTTACCTAATCGAGCAACAGAAGATATACCATTGTTTTTTAAGGTTTGTGGCACAGTACCATTAGACAATGCAGCGGTATTACCAGCAGATATGCTTAAAACAGTATCTTTATTTCTATCAAAACCACCAGCAATTATTTGCGCTGAATTGCTAACCTCGCTCCAGTGAACTAAAGAAGACGTACCTGGAAAGAAGCTGTATGACTCATCTGTTGTATCATCGTCAAATACACGGCTCAATCCCCAAAAAGCGTGGATTTTACCATTGTTGTCGATTAATACATCCATAGAACCATCGCAAACTCTAGGTGTATCTAACATTAATTTTTTAGAATTGTAGGGCGCATAAGCAAAGCTATCAATGATGGTTTTTGACCATGTTGTACCATTGTCAGTAGATTTGAATAACATCACATCATTGGTTTGGTCACCTGTGATAATAGCAACAGTTGAACCTTTAACATCGATTGCGTATTGGTCTCCACCGCCACCATTGCTCATTCTTGTGCTATCGTATCCTGGAAGTACAGTATGGATTTTATCCCAAGTAACACCGCCATCAGAAGAACGGCTGTATGTCATTGGCGCAAAAACACCATTGCGTTTTGGCGCTCTAGGTTCTCCTGGTTGAGAAGAGTCAGCATAAGTTGCAATAGCGTGGAAGTAATCGCCACTGTTGGCAACTCTACCCCAAATAGGTCTTAAGTTGTTTTCAGTCAAAACCGAAGAACCGGTCCAAGTATTATTGCCAATGCTTGCGTTAGTAGACAATCTGAAGCCACCATTGGCAGCATCGTGTCCCATAACCCATTCTTTACCATTGTTAACACCAATTGAAGGCCAGCCAATTCTAACACTTTCTAAACGGCTAGTAGGATTGCCTACAGTTAACCAATTGTTTAAATCAAAGTGGTTGTAACCAGTACCTCTGTTGGTGTAAGCAGCATCGTTTGAAGTTGTCCAAGCAACAGATACTTTGCCATCGGCATGCAATAATACACGTCTACCAACGCTCGCATTGGTTTGTAAATCGTAATAAGTGCTACCAACTTTAACAAAGTTGTAAGTAATCAATCCGCGTTTGCTGATGGATTTGTGTGGGGTAGTTGAGGCCGAGGATTGAACCATGGCTTCAAAAACTTTAGTCTCAGGAGCAACATCACTGCTGTTCATGATTTCAGCCCCACCAACGGTGTTCTTGTCAAGAAGCACCTTGTTGCTTTGAGCAAATGTCAAAAATGGCAATGCTAAAGCGGCTAAAAGTAATTGTTTTTTCATGTTATGAAGGATTTAATTTCTGTTAAATTTATTGCGTAAAAATAATTGAATTCACCAAAATTCAAAATAAAAAAACAAATTATTTACCCTCAATTAATAAGTCTCAATTTGGAAACGAGGAGCAGAACAAGTTAAACCAATTTCAATTGGTGTGGAATTTCAGAAATCCTTAAGATTTTAACCACCATTTCAATCATTAACTGGCCATCTTCCGTGCCAGTATCATCCACCCCTTTAGACCTTAAATCATAGTACTTTAAGAAGGCGAAAATTTGCTCTATCATAAGTGGGGCATAGTTGTCACTGGCTTGCTTGTAATCATCCAAAAAGAATTCATTGATACCCAATTGCAGGGCAATGTCTTTTCTTGGTTTACTTTTAATATGATGATAACTGTATACCTTTGAGAAATAGCCATAAAGGTTGGCTATCAGGGGTATGATAGAATGCTGTTTAGGGTTTGATGCAAAATAATTAGTGATCTGAATAGACTTATTGAAGTTCTTTTGACCAATTGCCTTTTGTAATTCAAAAATATTATAGTCTTTACTAATGCCAATATTTTGCTCAATATGGTTCATGCTAATGACCGCCACATCCGCTTTAACATTAATCAACATCTTGTCTATTTCGTTGGCGATTTTACTCAAATCATTGCCAAGATAATCGGCAATCAACTGGGTGGCTTTTGGGTCAATTACTCGGCCCTTGGCCTTAAGGTATTGGTCAATCCAAGGAATGACTTCGTAATCTCTCAAACGGTCTGCCGTAAAATGTGTGTGTTTAGCAAACAACTTGCCAACGCGTTTGCGCTTGTCTACTTTTTTACCCTTATAACAAAGTACTAAAATCGTTGAAGCACTTGGGTTTTCTATGTAATCCTCTAAAGCATCAATATCACTTAAATTCTGAGCTTCTTTGATAATGATCAATTGAAATTCGCTCATCATAGGGTAGCGTTTAGCCGCCATTTTGATTTCCAAAGGGCTAATGTCTTTGCCGTAAGTGATGGTTTGATTAAAACTTTTTTCTTCAGGTCTTAAAACATGCTCTTCAAGCAAATTGCTGATTTCATCTATGTAGTAGGTTTCATCACCCTCAAGGAGGTACAATGGGGTAAACCGCCTGCTTAGGATGTCCTTTTTAATTTGCTCAAATTTTGTGCTGGTCAGATTGGCCATTATGTTTTAAGTTCGCAGGGTTGAAACTCAATTTTAATACTTACAAGTTTAACATAAAAGCGGAAGAAGGTAATACACTAATTTTCGACATTGTCCGAAAAAAATATGTCCGTTTAAGCCCCGAAGAATGGGTTAGGCAGCATGTTATCCATTTTTTAATTGAGGAGATTCAGGTGCCTAAAGGCTTGATATCTGTAGAGAAGGAGCTGGTTTTCAATGGGTTGAAAAAACGATATGATATTTGTGTTGCTAATACTCAAGGTCAACTACAATTGTTAGTAGAGTGCAAAGCGCCAAGTGTAAAACTATCAGAGGCAACCCTTCATCAGGCCGCCATATATCAACACAGTTTAGGGGTTAAAGCCATTTTTATCAGCAACGGGCTGAATCATTACTATTTTACTTGGCAGTCAGATGAGCAAAAATTTATGCCTCAATCAGAATGGGCTTTGTATCCTGATTGGCTTTAAAAGGATGTCTTTCTTGCCAGTTATCGCCAATATTTTGGGCATACCATTGGTTTAAGAAATAGAAAACCACTCTAAGGATGCCTGGCTTAATCCAAATGTAATTAAAGTTTTCTAAAGCGGTAGCGCCAGTATTGGCTTTGGCTTCTTTAGCGGTTCTGCCCATCTCTAATATTTTGTAACCTCTTTGCATGGCACAGCAAATGCCATCAAATAAAATATTAAAATACAGTTGGTGTGTTTGATTGTATTGGTAATCAAGGCCAATGTAATGGATTTCCATACTGTTCTTATCTTGGTAATCAATTTGACTACTAAAAGCCACCAATTCATTCGCTTTAAAATAGCCAAAAACCCTGAAACTGTTTGGTTTCAACGTTTTCATTTGAACAAAATATTGAGCGTTTAAAACCCCAAGGGTAATTGATTGCTCCTTAACAATATTTTGGTATAATTCAATCAATTTTAGGCTGTGAAGATTGATTTCCTCAAGGCTTAATTCTCTTACTACAATACCCTCCATTGCCTTTCTAATTTTCAAAGCTCTTTGACGGTATTTTCGCGTTAAGTCTTGGCAATAGTCTTCAAATGTGTGCCATTCCCTTAATGCCAATTCCATAGTTAAATCGTTGCGAAATGGTTTAAAGGCAGTTAATGCACACTGTTTTGCGGTGAAAGTCCTTGAACAATCTTTTAGCAAAATGCCACAATAGGAGCCATTTTGATTCAATTGTTTTTTGAGTATGGATAGGTAATCAAAAATAAGGGGTCTTTGGTCTTTATCTTTAAAATAAAATCCTTGAAATTTAACCCTAAAGAGATTGCCACATATCAAAAATTGAACTTTACGACCAATTAAGCAAGTTTTAATAGGGTCAAATAAAGGGTGGTCAAAAGTTTTGTTCTTGTAGTGTTTTGTATTGAAGTTTAAACATTGTATGTATGCGACTCCAATCCAAGTATTGTTCTTGAACAAATCTACATATTGAACTTTAATGTCATTGAGTTGGCTGTTTTCAATGGCCAATACATCCTCAGAGACTAGATGGTGGTTTTCTGGCAAAAAAGTGCGCCAATTACTTTTTATGTCATTAAATGAATCGTGGATGATACAATGAAGAGACATCTTGATTCCTTAACAATTACTGCTTTAAAAGGTTTTGTTTTTTGCGTAGTCTAATGTTGAGCATTTCAACAAATAAGCTAAAGGCCATTGAAAAATAAATGTATCCTTTAGGGACATGCATTTCAAATGCTTCAATTACAAGCATACAACCAATCATTAATAAGAAGGATAATGCTAGCATTTTAACGGTAGGATGTTCTTCTACAAATTTGCTAATACCTGATGCTACCCATACCATAATGAGCATAGAGGTAATGATAGCAATAAACATTATTAAGATACTTTCAGTTAATCCTATAGCCGTTACTATGGAATCAATTGAAAACACTAAATTGATTAGAATGATCTGCATGACCACTTGACTAAAGCTTTTTTTGGTTTTTTTCTCTGTTTCAAGATGCTCGTCAACATTGAATTTATGATGGATTTCTGTGGTTGATTTATACAATAGAAACAATCCACCCAACAGCAACATTATGTCTTTTAAGCTAATGTCTTTGCCTTCAAAATCAATTGGCAAAGTGAATAAAGTATTTTGAGATTGAATGACTAACTGTATGACTAATAAGAGCAGAACCCTAATTATCATTGCGAATATAAGTCCCCAATTGCGCGCTTTCCTTTCGTCTCTTTTTTCAACCCTTGAGGCAACAATACTCACGAAAATGATGTTGTCAATTCCCAACACAATTTCCATGAAAGTAAGGGTAAATAAGCTTATCAATCCGGCTGAACTTAAAAGGTATTCCATGTATTGAAGCAAAAATAATTAAAACTATCGATGCTTGTTATTTCGCTTTATACACATCTGTGTTTTCAAGATAAAAGTCTTGCATTAATTGACGAAATTCAGGGGTTAAACTGCCGGAATCAGTTTTTAAATGCAACGTTTCAATTTCAGGTTTTAATGGTATGAGACCCAAACATATAACAGTTCTAATGTGCTTGTTGTCTCGTTCATAAACCTTAATGATTTTGTGCGTCGAGCCGCCAATGCTTTGCCAGAAGGCGCTCGCCATTTCTGCAATATTTGCAGGGTAGATTAACCACAAAAGACTTTTGCTATGCATCAGATTTAGGCAAGAATTTAAAAGCGTTTTAGGGTCTAAGTCCTCAATGTGCATAGCATCGTTTTTAAATGTTTCTTGACCTTTAAGATGGTTGTCAAAATAGGGGGGATTGGCAATTATGCCATCAAATTTAATAGTTGTCGTAAAGTCTATAAAATTGCTTTCAACAACTTGAATCTTTTTTGCAAATGGACTCTTTTGGATATTGAATTGGGCTTGTTCGACGATAGTTCTAATTTTTTCTATAGCGATGATATTAGCCTCAGGGTATTTTTGAGCCATCATCAAGGCTAAAATACCAGAGCCGGTGCCAATGTCTAATATTGTTTTAGCATTCTGAAACTGAGCCAATGCCCCCAATACACAAGCATCGGTGCCTACTTTTAGGCCCTTAGTTTGCTCATAAATACTAAAGGATTTAAAATGAAAAAACGAGTTGCTCAATGGTTACAAGATCAACATCGCATCTCCATAACATTGGAAATGGTATTTCTTCTTTACAGCTTCTTTGTAGGCTTCCATAACGAAATCATATCCACCAAATGCTGTTGCCAACATTAATAAGGTACTTTCAGGGGCATGGAAATTGGTTATGAAGGCATTGGCAATTGAAAAATCATACATAGGAGAGATGAATTTATCAGTCCAACCTGCGCTGGCATTTAATGTGCCAGTTGAGGATACAGAGGATTCAATGGCTCTCATTACACCTGAACCTACAGCCACTACACGTTGTTTTTGGTTTTTGGCATGGTTAACAATGTCAGCTGTTTTGTCACTGATATCGTAGTTTTCTGAGTCCATTTTGTGTTTGCTTAAGTCTTCAACTTCCACATTGCGGAAGGTGCCTAAGCCTTGGTGTAAAGTTAATTCTGCAAACTTAATCCCTTTGATGTCCATACGCATCATCAATTCTCGACTGAAGTGCATACCAGCTGTTGGAGGGGCCACAGCACCTTCAACCTTTGCAAAAATGGTTTGATAACGTTCTTCGTCATCTTTTTTAACAGCTCTTTCAATGTATTTTGGAATTGGAGTTTCACCAAGTTTTTTAACTATAGTATTGAACTCTTCCTTACTGCCGTCAAATAAGAAGCGGATTGTACGGCCTCTGCTAGTAGTATTATCAACCACTTCAGCCACTAGGTCATCATCCCCAAAATACAACTTATTGCCTACTCTGATTTTTCTGGCAGGATCAACCAAAACATCCCATAAACGGTGTTCTTCGTTTAATTCTCTTAATAAAAACACCTCAATCTTAGCACCTGTTTTTTCTTTGTTGCCATACATTCTTGCAGGAAACACTTTGGTGTTATTGATAATGAATACATCGTTTTCATCAAAAATATTGAGAATATCTTTGAATTTTTTATGCTCAATCTTTTGAGTATCTCTATGGAGAATCATTAATTTGCTCTCGTCTCTGTTTTTGTGAGGGTCTTGAGAAATTAGATTAGCAGGTAAATCAAAGCTGAATTTAGATAATTTCATTAGGGTATAATTAGGGTAAAAAAGTTCGCAAAATTAACATTTTCTTGCGGAAAGGCAACTTTTTGACGCTTTTTATTCTTGAAATTGTTCTGCAATGGCTTCTACCTTAGTCTGAGCCCTTTCATAAGCCAAATCAGTTTCCTTCAAAGGCTTTAATAGTTTATCAGCTAACTGATACACTTTTTCAACGGCAGCTTTTTCTTGATTGAAATAGGTTAAAAAAGTGGCTTTTTCATAATCTTTACTGTGGGCGGAAGCCTTTAATGTTTTGAGTTGAATCATTAATTCTTCAACTTCCATTACAATAGGCTTAAAACTATCAATAGCTCTGCTATACAATTGAGCATAACTTTTATATTCATCCATTAATTGAGCGTCTTCTATTTTAAGTGTCATCTTTTGGCTAACATATTGTTCTTCCAAAAAACTCAAATTGTGGTTAATGATATCTTTACGTTCTTGTATGTCAGCCAATGGCATAAAATCTAACCATGTTTTGACTGTGTTTAATTGATTCTGGAGTGTATCAATCAAGGCTAATTCAGTTTTGACCTCATAGTCGGCTTTGTAGCCTTGTTGGCAAGCTGATAATACCACCAAGCAAGCAATAAAATATTTATACATACCACAAAATTATTGCTTTTTTAATGTAGTTTTGAAATAGATTTTTCATTGTGCTCACTAAAACAGACTACAAAAAAGTTAGGGACATCGTTTTTCTTAAGGACGTTATGCTCTTGTCTTTGTCTGCCTTTGGCGGCCCAGAAATGCATCTTTCTTTATTCATTAAACAATTGGTTCATCAAAAGAAGTACATTTCTGAGTCAGAAGTATTGGAGTTAAATAGTTTATGTCAGATTTTACCCGGGCCATCATCAACCCAAACACTTACCGCAATAGCCTTTAAAATTGGCGGTCCAAGATTGGCGTTCTTAGCCCTTATGATTTGGATTTTACCTGCAACCATATTGATGACATTATTTGTAGTTAGTACCAATTTTGTTAATCCTCAAGTCTTTAAATTTATAGGGCCAATGGCCATTGGCTTTGTGGTAGTAGCAGCTCTTCAAATGACCAAGTTGCTTCAAAAAAACACTAGGACCATTGCGCTTGCAGTGCTGTCTGCGATGGCTGCAGTGTTTTTTCATTCACCTTATGTATTTCCAATCGTTTTAATTACCGGGGGAATGCTTAGTAGTTATTGGGGTAAATCAGATCCTATAACCACTCAAAAAGTTGCCTTTAAAATACGATGGGCTAATTTGACCTTGATGTTTTTGATTTTGATAACGGTTGCTGTTGTGGGTTTGTACACTAAAACCACCATGCCTCACTGGTCTCAACCCATTCGTCTATTTGAAAATACTTATAGGATGGGTATCATGGTTTTTGGAGGGGGCAATGTGTTATATACCATGATCCTCACTGAGTTTGTTGAATTTAAAGCCAAACATTATTTAACCATTCAAGAGTTTAATACGGGGATTGGATTACTTCAAGCAGTGCCAGGTCCAACTTTTTCAATGGCAACGTATGCCAATGGTATGGCCATGAAAAATCTAGGTTATGGAATTTCAGGACAGGTTTTAGGTTGCGGAGTTGGAACGATAGCCATTTTTTTGCCAGGTACGCTTTTGATCTTTTTTGTGTATCCAATTTGGAATCAGATCAAACAAATACCTGTTATTTATAGATCACTTAAGGGGATTATTGCCGTGTCAATTGGCCTAGTATGGGCGGCGGCCATCTTAATGATTATGCCCTATTTGAAAAACCAATGGTTGACCAATGTTGATCAATGGCTCTCATTTGCAGTTTTTAGTTTTACCTTATTGTATTTGAGATGGGTCAAAAAACCGGCTGTGTTTTTAGTGTTAGCGGTAGTATTGGCAGGATATTTGATGCTTTTAATGCAAACATGAGATTAAGCCAAATCATATTGCTCATTTTATTTATGACCATGTGGTCTCAGCAAACTATTGCTCAGAAGACCATGTCAAAAGATAGTAATTTGATCCAGTTCTCAGGCCTATTGTTGTCATCAGATAGCATTTATCCCATTCCGTTTGCCAATATTTATGTTTTGAACAAACCCTATGGAACCTATTCCAATTTGGAAGGCTATTTTTCATTTGTAGCAAAAAAGGGTGACACCATTGCCTTTTCTCATGTTGAATTCAAGCGTTCTTATTTTGTCATTCCTGATACACTTAAAGAATACAAGTATTCTATTGTTAAGTTAATGACTCAAGATACGGTTCATTTCCCTGGAATCGTTATTTTACCAATGCCCAATAGGGCCACTTTCGATCACTTATTTGTGACCAAATCCATTCCCAATGATGATTTCCAACGCGCTAAAAATAATATGGAGCGCGAAGCACTTCGCGAACAAGCTATGAGTATGGAAGGTCAGGATGCGGCAGAAGCGTATAGACATATAAGCAGTATGTATGCTCAAAAGGCCTACTATTCAGGCGGGCAAATTCCGCCTATGAATATCTTAAATCCCTTTGCATGGGCTCAGTTTTTTGAAGCCTGGAAGCGAGGAGACTTTAAACGAAAAAAGACCAAGTAAACTTGGCCTTTCTTCAACTAAAAAAAACAAAATTATTCGGTGGCTTAGTAGTTGTTAAGCATCATTGGCATTACCAACATGATTACTTCTTCGTCCACTTCATTTTCATTTGGTACCAATAAACCTGCGCGGTTAGGGCTTGATAGCTTTAACTTAACAGTGTCATGGTCTACATTTGATAATAATTCCAATAAGAATCTAGAGTTAAAACCAATCTCGATATCCTCACCATCGTATTCGCAGCTGCGTTTTTCATTCGCTTCATTCGCTAATTCAATATCCTCTGCACTAGCGGTTAATTCATTACCAGTGATTTTGATACGGATTTGATGGGTGGTTTTATTTGAGAAGTTAGATACACGTTTAACCGTTTCTAAAAAGTCTATGCGGTTAATGCTAACGATGTTATTGTTGTCTTTTGGAATAACTGCTTTGTAGTCAGGGTATTTTTCATCAATTAATCGACAAGATAATTTAAGGTTGTCAGTAGTGAAAAACACGTTTGATTTGTTGAAATCAATTTGGATAGGGGTGACATCATTGCTCAAAGAAGACTTTAATAGGTTAAGGGCTTTTTTAGGCAGAATGAAATTATGCTCCATGCCAGGTTTAACATCTACTCTGGTTAATTTAACTAAACGGTTGGCATCAGTAGCGACAAAGTTGACACTGTCATTGCTCAATTCAACAAATACACCAGTTAAATTTAAACGAAGGTCGTCATTACCGGTAGCAAACAAGGTTTTGCTGATGCATCTCAACAAAACATTAGAGGCCATATTGAATGAATTTTCAGATTCAATTTCTGGCACTTTCGGGAAGTCTGCGCCACTTTGACCTGCTAGTTTGTAGCGACCAAAAGCTGTGCTTAGTTCAATAGCGTAGGTTTCTTCGTTTACAGTAAAGGTAATCGGTTGCTCGTTGAGCATCTTTACAGTATCCATTAATAGTTTTGATGGGATAGCCACTAAAATGTCTTCCTTAGATTCCACTTTTAAGCTGGTTGACATAGAGGTTTCTAAGTCAGTAGTAGAAATGGTTAATACACCTTTCTTAATGTCAAAAAGGAAGTTGTCGAGTATAGGTAATACAGGTTTTGAAACAATGGCACCATTCACTTTAATGAGGTGCTCTAATAGTTCAGGAGCTGCAACGATAAATTTCATATTAATGCGGTTTTATGTAGTTGCGAAAGTAGAACCCAAACTTCAGGGTATATGCACAAATTTTTATGTTTTATTCACATAAAATTAGGCTCTGTCGAAGATTTTTCCGGGATTGAGAATCCAATGGGGGTCGAAACTGTTTTTGATGCCCCTCATGAGTTCAAAATGCTTTTGGTTGAAGACAATATCAAGGTAGGGTTTTTGCACCAAGCCTATACCATGCTCTCCACTAATAGTCCCACCATATTGTTTACACAATTCAAAAATGGATCGTATGGCTTTAGGTAATTCATTGTGCCAAATAGCATCTGCTAAGTCTAATTTTAAAATATTGATGTGCAGATTGCCATCGCCAGCATGCCCGTAACAAACGGTTTCAAAACCATATTGCTCTGCAATGCGTTTAACCCCTTCATATAAGTCAGGTAAGTAGGAGCGGGTTACAACAGCGTCTTCTTCTTTGTAAATGGAATGCTGTTTAACGACTTCACCGATTGACCGCCTGATACGCCAGAATTTTTCTTTGCTTTCATGGTCTTCGGCTAATAATACATTGAGGACTTGATGGGCCTCTAAACTACTGTATATCTTTTCACATTGAGGCAAAAGTTCGTTTTCAGAAAAGGCATCGACTTCTATGAGCAAATAGGCTTGTTCTTCGCCAAATTCAAAGGGTATTTGTTGCGCTTTAACAGACAGTTCAACCCCTTTTTTATCCATAAACTCAATGGCGCTGGGTTGAACACCTGCTTCAAAAATGGCCGGTACACAAGCGCAAGCCATTTGAGCATTGCTGAAACTCGCCAATAAAAGCGATTTATAGGGTGGAAAGGGTAATAGTTTGAGGGTAATTTTAGTGACAATGCCTAAGGTGCCTTCGCTGCCAACCATCAATTGGGTAAGGTGGTAGCCCGTTGAGTTTTTTAAAACATTGGCGCCTGTATCAATGATACTGCCATCAGCCAGAACAACTTCTAAATTTAAGACATAATCTTTGGTGGTGCCATATTTAACACATCGAGGACCGCCAGAGCTATGGGCTATATTGCCACCCAATGTGCAACTGCCTTTACTGGCTGGGTCAGGAGGGTAAAACAGCCCCTGATCTTGAACAGCCTGTTGAAGTTGGTCATTGATCACTCCTGGTTCAACAATGGCTTGGTGGTTAACAGTGTCAATGGCTAAAATCTTGTTCATTTTTTCAAGACTTAAGACTATGCCCCCTTCAATGGGCAGGCATGCGCCTGATAGGCCTGTGCCAGCTCCTCTACAAGTAAGGGCAATTTTATGCTCATGGCAATATTTGGCCAATTGAGACACCATATTGGAATTTGTAGCTTTTACTACTAATTCTGGTAAAAAACTGAAATCTTCAGTATAATCTCTGCTGTATATATTTAGTTGCTCAGGATCTAAAACCAAAGCCTCATGACCAAGTAAAGCTTTAAGGGCTTCTATGTGAGTTGCCGTTAATTGGGTATACAATGCGATTATTTTTTGAAATAGATGACAGCCGGATTCCCATTGTAATCCAATGAGATGGTCAATTCAGTGTCAGTAATGTTTTCAATCTTAGCAGTGTCAGTCGTTCCAAATACAGTCGCTATCATGGATTTATTGCCATTGTATAGTTGCCAGCGCGATTGACTTGAATCAGCATTGCCTACGCAAACATTAGCGTTTTCGTATTGGCTCATTACACTGTCTTTAAAGAATCTATAGGAGTCATCTTGTTGGCAGGCCGGAATAACCAAACCAAAAACATTGTTGCCGTTAATGTCTAATCTATAAATGGTCCAATTGTGTTGTGAGATTTTTTCAAGAGTAGTATCTACAGGTATTGGCAGAGTGTTTATGTCTTTTTCACAAGCATACAACAAGCCTAAAACACAGACTATGGCGATGAATGATTTTCTCATGGGTGTTTAAAAGTTAAGGTACCCGGAATGCCAGTATATTCTACATTTAATTTCAATGTGTTTTCCGATAATTCTAAGATGTCAGCAGTATCATTTATGGTCATAGTGCTTGTTAATTTCACATTCAATACCAATTGGTTGTTGTTGTATAATTTGAAGTAACTATTGGTAGAGTCAGGATCGCTGGTATTGCATTTGTTGTTCATATCGAACAAAGATAATGTATCGTTTTTACGGAAGCGGTATTGATTGTCTTTGTTACAAGCGCTTACAAACGGGGTATTCCAAATATCTGTGCCATTGCTGATTAGATTTGAAACTAACCAGTTCTTATTGGTTAATAAATCAATAGCTGGGGTAGTAGGGCCACTATTGACAGTCACTTCGTTTTTATTTTTTTTACATTGAATTAGTACAATAGACAATGCCAAAAGGGCAATACTGATTTTAAGGGTTCTCATAATAAGCAAATCTAAATTCTTTTTACTTATTTTGCAACATCTAATGGCGTGGTTTAAAGAATGGTTCAATACGAGCTATTATCATTTATTGTATGGTGATCGCAATGAGCAAGAGGCGGCTGATTTTGTGCACGCTTTGGCTCATAAACTTCAAATCAATGACGCCCATTCTGCCATTGATTTAGCTTGCGGGAAAGGCAGACATGCCGTTACCTTGAATAGCCATGGGTGTAAGGTTTTAGGTTTAGACTTAAGCGATGAGAGTATTGCTTATGCTCAGCAATTTGCAACCAATACACTCCAATTTGAAGTGCACGATATGCGCATCGCCTATCCAGGAGCTGAGGTAGATTTTCTAATGAATCTTTTTACGAGTTTTGGCTATTTTGATGCCCCCGACGATAATCTAAATACCCTTAAAGCGGTGAACAAGATGCTTAAACCTAATGGTGTTTTTGTTCAAGATTATTTGAATGCACATAAGGTCAAAAGCCAAATTATACCTCAACAAACCATAGAGAAACAAGGAATTCAATTTGAAATTCAAAAAACAATCGACTGCAATAGGGTATTTAAAACCATTCGTTTCGAAGATAATCAATCAAGTTATTGTTTCACAGAACAAGTGGATTTGTTAGATTTGCAGGCCTTTGAAAAATTATATCAAGCAGCAGGATTACGTATAACTGAGGTATACGGCGATTATCAACTCAATTCATTTTCGCCCGAACACTCCGAACGTTTGATTTTATTTTCAGAAAAAATAGTTTCATGAACATAGACTATAGCCTATATCAACTCATCAATCAAACCATGACTAGCGCATGGGCAGATTTGTTGATGGTTACAGTTACTAATAAATTGACTTGGCTGCCCTTGTACATATTGTTGTTGTTTTTAGGGTATAGGGCTTTTGGCAAAAAAGCCTTTTGGATGTTACTTTGTGTGGTAATGGCGGTTGGTGCTTCGGATCAAATTTGCAGTAGCATTATGAAGCCATTATTTAAACGCGAGAGACCATGTCATAACTTGTCTTTAAGCCCTCGTTTGCCGCAGTCTATAGTTTGTTCCGATAGTTATAGTATGGCATCTTCGCATGCGGCTAATCATTTTTGTATTGCTTTATTTTTAATGCTCTTGTTACCTACAATGTCAAATTTATATAAATCATTAGCCTTGTTATGGGCAGCTTTGATTGCCTACAGCAGAGTGTATTGCGGCGTGCATTATCCGAGCGATGTACTAGTAGGTGCTATTGTAGGGGTATTAATGGCCTATTTGGCCTATTGGGTTTATAAAAAAGGCTTGGAGGCTTTAAAATGGGCATGATATTTCCATTGCTCATATTGCTCTCTGGTCCAATGTTGGGTGTGCTTTTGCAAAGACTGTTAAAAGTGCATTCACATCAATTTATCGGACATACTGTAGCTTTTAGTGGGGCCTTTTTAATGGGGATAGCCTTGTTTGGCCTAATGCCAGAATTGTTTGATCACATCAAAATCGCTGGTTTATGGATAGTGGTTGGTTTTTTGTTTCAAATCTTTTTAGAGCGTTTTACTGGTGGAGTAGGACATGGGCACATCCATTCGCATGATTTGCCTAAAAGTGAATTGATATTGTTTTCTGGTTTAATGTTACATGCTATTTTAGAGGGTTACTCAGCAGGCTTAAGCCAATTTTTAGGTCAAGGTTTTTCTTACAGCATGGTCGTGGGGATTGCCATACATGAAATACCAGCTGCGTTCTCTTTGTCTGTATTGATGCATTCTAAATGGAAGCAGTCATCTCATGTCTACGCCTTTTTATTGATATACATCTGTGCTACACCAATTGGCTATACGTTAGGTGTTTGGGTACACGAAGCCAATGTAATGTCTGATAACTTGATTCATATCGTGATGGCCATTATTGCGGGGATATTTCTTCATATCAGCACCACTATAGTGTTTGAACACTCATTGCGCAAAAAAGAGGGAAGAAGTAAGTGGGTGTTAATTATCCTAGGCCTTCTAGTGTCTTATTTAGCTTGCTTTTTGGGCTAAATGAAAGGCGTATAGAGCATCAATTGGTTGTTTGATGATTTTACCAATATGAAATTGGTAGTGTTGGCTTAACTCATTTAAAATGTCTTGATGCAAGAACGCAATGGATCCTACAAAATTCACAGGAATTTCTTTGTGCGTTTCGTATTTCAAGATGTGAGATTTAACATAATACTCAAAAACATCTCTGATTAATTTTTGAATATAAGGCTCGTTTTTGTGATCGCCAGCAAATCTAGCAAAGCCAGCAACATAGGTGTTGCCTCCTGGTGCATAGGTATTGTGGATGATGAGTTTTGGGTCAGGGTATTTGGCTTCAAATGCTTGACGAATGCTAGGCGGCATTTCATTGTAGAAATATCCTTTTAGCAATTGTTTGCCAATATGAGATCCACTGCCTTCATCCCCTAAAATAAAGCCTAAGCCAAACTTACATGGGTGTTCAACAACTGAATGCCCATCCCACAAACAAGCATTACTGCCAGTGCCCAATATACAAGCTATACCTGCTTTATTTCCGCATGTTGCTATGGCGGCACCATCTAAGTCATGAGACACCCTAACAGTAGCATTTTGGAAAACAGATTGTAAGCCTTTCAATACGATTTGCTTGAGTTCATCAGTAGAACAACCGGCACCATAATAGTAAACATAGTCGATATCGTCAATCGATTGGCCTCCAAAGGCCTCACTAATTTTGCTTGCTATTAATTCTGAGCTGTGGTAAAAAGGGTTAAAGCCCATACTTTCAATCAGTAGGGGCTTTTCAAGGTCAGTGCCAAGCATCCAATCGCACTTTGTGCTACCGCTATCTGCAACTAATATTTTCATTAGCTAAATACGCCGTCAATAATGACACCAGTATCGTGGCTATTAATACACATTACAGGCACTTTACCACTGTGGTTAACAATTTGTTGTGCATAGCTGCCCAATAAGAATTCAGAAAATCCTTTTTCTTGTTGAGACATAATCATGATCAAATCAGCTTTTATTTCATCAGCATAGGCAAGGGTATCTTCAGCAAAACTATCTTGGTATTTTTCTTCATCAAGTCCTCTAACAATATAGTTAGCACCATTTTGAGCTAAGATGTCTTGGGTTTGATTGACTGCACCGAAGATTCTAGCTTTAACTTCAGAATTGGTACTGTTTTCATATATCACGTGGATGACACTATTGAATTTTTTAGCTAAGTGAACAGCCCAAGTTACTTTTTGTCTACTTTCAGGTGATAGGTCAATTGGCAATACAATTTTTTCATATCCCATGCTGCCCATAGGCTGTTCTTTAACAACCACTACAGGTACCTTAGCATAATTAATCACTCGACTTGCATTGCTGCCAGTAATTTGTTGTAAACCACTAGCGCCATTGGTTCCCATAACTATACTATCAAAGTTTTCTTTTTCAGCGATTTCTGTAATCACTTTGTATATTTTACCATATTCAAATCGCTTATTGATTTTAACATTAGGGAAGCTTTTTAAGCTCTCAACAATCAATTTGTCCATTTTCATATCAATGGCTTCTTTAATTAAGCTCATTTTCTCATCGTTGCCAAAAAGGCCAAATAAACCACCATCGTCTTGTATGTTCAGTAAGGTGATTTCATTTTTGTAAACATCTGCAATTTTTAATGCATGTCCCAAAGCATTGTGGGCAATTTCAGAGAAATCGGTTGGGACTAAAATGTTGTTGTTGGTTGTTCTGTTCATAGCAGATATAGTGTTTTAATTGGTTTATGCCATATTCGAATAGACGTTTTGAACGTCGTCATCGTCTTCTAACTTTTCTATGAGGGTTTCCACTTGAAGTTTTTCCTCTTCTGTTAGTTCGATAGTATTGGTTGGTATTCTTTGAAGCTCAGCACTTATAATGGTAAGTTGTCTTGCCTCTAATGCTTTTTGCATGTTGCCGAAGTTTTCGAACGAAGCTGTTATTACCATTTCGCCATCTTCGATTTCAGTGTCCTCTAAACCAGCATCAATTAATTCTAATTCTAATTCATCGGCATTGATGTTGTCTGTACTGATTACAAAAACGCTTTTGCGATCAAACGCAAAGTCCAAACAACCAGACTTGCCAAGTTCTCCGCCGCCTCTGTTAAGATGCATTCTGATATTAGCAACTGTTCTGGTTGGATTATCTGTAGCTGTTTCAATAACTAAGCCTACGCCTTTCATGCACATGGCTTCGTAGGCAATTTCTTCGTAGTTACTAGTGTCTTTGCCTGCTGATCGCTTAATGGCCGCTTCAATACGGTCTTTAGGCATATTTTGACTTTTAGCATTGGCGATAACCGCTCTTAGCTTGGCGTTTGATTCAGGATCTGTTCCTCCACTTTTAACCGCTATTGCGATTTCTTTCCCGTACTTGGTAAAGGTTTTCGACATTTTGTCGAATCGTGCAAACATTTTATGCTTCCTTTTTTCGAAAATTCTTCCCATGGTGTATTAGAAATTGTTGCGAAATTAATGCTTTTAATCTGATTTTAATTTTTGTTAAGTATGATATACAACAGCATTCTGAGTTTACCAGTCTAAACCTGGGTATGACCTTTGTAAATACTGCATATCGGTTAATATATAGCCTAAATACTCTGAATGAATGCCCTGCTTGCCGCCTTTTTGAGCAAACGTTTGTTCTGGGATTTGAATGGTAGCCATATTAAGCACCTCGGTAACCTTTTTATTCCAATTGGTTTTAATCTGGCTTAAATCTGGCGCTATGCCAATCTCTATTAAGGTTTGTTCTGCTTGGCTTGGCATAAACATTTCATGGGTAAAGTCCCATAATGCATCAATTGCAGATTGGATTTTGTTGTGGCTGATGTCTGTGCCATCACCCAATCGGATCACCCACTCGCTGCTCCATTTTAAATGGTAAGTGACTTCTTTTAAACTCTTCTCTGCAATGGCCTTTAACTGAGTGTCTTTGCTGTTGCAAAGGGCCTGCAATGAATAGTAATGGAAGGCGTCAAATAAAAACTGTCTGACTATTGTAAAGCCCCAATCGTTGTTGGGTTGTTCTGTCAATAGCACATTTCTGTATGCGCGGGCATCTCTTAAAAAAGCCATGCTGTCCTCAGTGGCATTATTGCCCTGAAGGCTTGCTGCGTATTGGTATAAACTTCTAGCTTCTCCAATTAAATCAAGGGTGATATTGGTTAAGGCGATGTCTTGCTCTAGGATTGGACCATGTCCACACCATTCAGCATTTCTTTGGCCAATGATCATGCTGTTATCGGCCAATTGTAATACGAAGTCTAGTAAATTTTCTTGATTTGTTGTCATTACATGTGGTTGACTTCTTCTGGGAGAACGTAGAAAGTTGGGTGTCTGTATACCTTGTCATTAGCGGGTTCAAACAAAGCCGATTGGTCATGTGGGTCGTTCGCATGAATATGCTTACTTTCTACTACCCATATGCTTACACCTTCCATTCGTCTGGTGTATACGTCTCTTGCGTTTTCAATTGCCATGTTAATGTCCGCGGCGTGTAAGCTGCCAACATGTTTGTGATTAAGGCCTTGTTTGGCTCTAATAAATACTTCCCAAAGGGGCCATTCTTTTTGATCCATTATGCTGCTTCAGTTTTTGCTTGTCTTTGTTTTTCTTTCTCGTGGAAGGCCATTGCGGCTTCTCTTACCCAGGCGCCGTTTTCCCATGCATCCACACGTGCTTTTAAGCGTTGTTTGTTGCAAGGGCCGTTGCCTGCTACTACTTGATGGAACTCAGTCCAATCAATAGTGCCAAAGTCATAATGACCTCTTTGTTCATTCCATTTTAAGTCTTTATCAGGAATGGTTAAACCTAATATTTCAGCTTGAGGAACAGTTGCATCAATGAATTTTTGACGCAGTTCATCGTTGCTGAAACGTTTGATTTTCCATTGCATGCTTTGAGCTGAGTTAGGGGAGTTGTCATCTGTAGGTCCAAACATCATTATGCTTGGCCACCACCATCTGTTGAGGGCATCTTGGGCCATTGCCTTTTGTTCAGGACTGCCGTTGGCCAAGGTCAACATGATTTCATAGCCTTGTCTTTGGTGAAATGATTCTTCTTTACAAACTCTCACCATTGCTCTTGCGTATGGACCATAACTGGTTCGGCATAATGGCACTTGGTTCATAATGGCAGCACCATCGACCAACCAACCTATAGCGCCCATATCTGCCCACGTTAGCGTTGGGTAATTAAATATGCTGCTGTATTTGGCCTTACCGGTATGTAATTCGTTCAACATTTCGTCGCGACTCATGCCAAGGGTTTCTGCGGCTGAATACAAATAAAGGCCATGACCTGCCTCGTCTTGGACCTTAGCGAGTAAGGCCACTTTGCGACGTAAATTGGGGGCTCTTGTTATCCAATTACCTTCAGGGAGCATGCCAACGATTTCACTGTGTGCGTGTTGTGAAATTTGGCGCAAAAGGGTTTTGCGGTATTTCTCAGGCATCCAATCGCGTGGCTCAATCTTGATTTCTTGATCAATTTTGTCTTGAAAAATGGCTTCTAATTTTACTTCCATAATGAATATTAGTTGAGTAGAATAACTCTACAAACTTACTAATTAACAAACCACTTTACAAGAAAGTTTTTTTTCCTTTTTAATCCATTTTATTTAAGTGCTTTTAAGAGTAAAAAAAATGACTTCAATCAGTTTTATATGATGCCTTTAGTCATTTGTTCTCATATACCCTGTCAATTAGCTTTGTAAGCATATAAAACTAATCTTTATGAAATTAAATAAACTCATTTTAGCCGCTCATGACTTTAGCCCATCTTCAAAAAATGCTATAAAAATTGCAGCAGATATAGCCTTTCAGACCAATTCAAAGTTGTTTTTGTATCACGTGGTATCAACATCGGCGTTTTTGGAAGCAGAAGCAATGTATATTTACAACCCTGATGATGACATCAAAAAGGCATCAGCTTGGATGCGCCGCGCCATTTCTTATTTAAAAAAGAATAGGCCAGGTTTGCAAATTGCTTTTGAAATAGATTATGGGTTTTTAATGCCAGTACTTATGGATAAAATCCAATCCATGTCGCCATGGCTTACCGTTGTAGGTGTAAAAAAACGCAAAGGATTAGATAAAGTCATTTTCGGAGATGTATGTACCACATTGGCGGGTAAGGTGAGAAGTCCTTTGTTGGTAGTGCCAGCTAATGCCAAGTCCTTTGATGTCAATCTGGTAGCATATGGTTGGGATGGTAAAACAGCTGAAGTTCATCAACTCAATCCCATCAAAGAACTTATTGGGTCAAAGTCTAATGTTCAAATCAAAGCCGTGAATGTTTCGCATTACGATCAAGACGTAGAACAAAACAAATCCCTGTTTTTAGGATTGCTTAAAAAGATGTTCCCTAATCAATTAACTGGAATTCATCAGATTTTGGGGCTTGATAAAGAACATGAATTTGAAAAGGCAATTCAATCAATGAAACCAGATGTATTAGTGATTTATGCTCGTCATTACAATATTTGGCAAAGTGTTTTTCACAAGCGTTTTTCAAAATATGCCATTAAATTCACACAAATACCTGTGATGATAGTTAGTCAATAAGCGGATGTTGTTTGATCAAGAAATAACCCTTGAAACACCTAAGCATAAGGGTCTTGCAGTAATTTGTGCCCATTGCGGTTTGCCTTGCGAAGATCAATTGATTAAAGTCAATGATCAGGTCTTTTGCTGCCAAGGTTGTTCCTCTGTTTATGCCTTGCTAAACGATCATCAATTGTGTCAATATTATAAGGATGGAAATGGAAACGTGCCTGAACTTGTTAACGCTTCTGAATTGAATTATTTAGATGAGGCGGATACTAGACTCAAATTTATTGTATTTCAACATGCAGATACCTTGCAGTTTAAATTTACTATACCAAGTATGCATTGTAATGCTTGTATTTATTTGCTTGAACGACTTGATAAGTTCAATTCCAAGGTTATCAATTCAAGAGTAGATTTTTTTAACAAAGCCTTGCAAGTAACGGTTAAAAAATATGATACGGCGCTTTCAGATATCGTTGGGCTTTTGTATCAATTAGGGTATAAACCAGATTTGTCATTGTCAAATAATGCCGGCGTAAAAAGTGCCAAGTGGTCCCCTAGAGCAGTTAAAATCGGCATTGCTGGCTTTTGTTTTGGCAACATCATGATGTTAAGCTTCCCTGAGTATTTGGGGTTATCGCTAGATGCCAGTAGTTTGTTGCTTAAGCAATGGTTCAACTACATCAGTTTAGTCTTGTCTTTACCAGTATTGTTGTATTGTTCTTCTGAGTTTTTCGAACAATCTTATAGAGCCATAAGAAGTCGAACCTTAAACATTGACTTGCCTATAACTTTGGCCATAGTGGCTACTTTTGTTCGCAGCCTATATGAACTGTTTGTGTACCAACATGCAGGCTACTTTGATAGCATGACTGGTATAGTTTTTTTGTTGTTGGTAGGTAGATATTTTCAAGACTTAAGTTACGATGCATTAACCTTTGATAGAGATTATCAATCCTACTTTCCATTAGCCGCCAGATTGGTGAAACCAGACAGCACCCAATCAGTCAATATTACTCAACTTAAATCCGGCGATGTCATAGAGCTTCGCAATGCGGAATTATTGCCAGCAGATGCGGTTTTAAAATCCGGACATGTGAGCGTCGATTACAGTTTTATAACGGGTGAGTCTGAGCCTGTGGCTGTCCTCATGGGCGATAAGGTCTATGCCGGAGCCATAATCAATGGCAAATCTGCGCAATTTGAATTATTGACTTCTACCGATAATAGTAGATTGGTTAAACTATGGTCAATTGAGAAAAAAAAGATTGTTGACGACCATTCTTTGACAGAAAAAATCAATTATTATTTCAGTTTAGGGTTGCTATTGATTGGGGCATTTGCTTTTGTTTATCAATACCAAATCAATGGCACTGAAGAGGCCTTTAAAGCCCTTACAAGTGTTTTAATTGTAGCTTGCCCGTGTATTCTTTTGTTGGCAACCACTTTTGCCAATGGGCATTTGTTGAGAGTGCTTAAAAACCATGGCATGTTTGTTAAAAACAAAATCACCCTGAGTGAATTGAACCGTCTAAAAACAATTGTATTTGATAAAACAGGCACCTTAACAGATAATAAAGCCTTCACAATTGAGCTCAATGCTGACTTATCTGATCAAGCACTATTAGATTTAGCCGCCTTAGCTCATCAGTCCGTTCATCCTTTAAGTGTTGCGATTAGTCAAGTGTATTATCAAGCAATGCCTTATGAATTGAGCGCCTATCAAGAAGTACAGGGAAAAGGTTTACAAGGGGTAATTAATGGTATTACTTACAAGCTTGGGTCGGCGGCCTATTTGCAAGTCCCTCCAATTGATTTAGGCTTGCAGGAGACTGCTGTTTATGTATCTGTGAATCATGTTTACAAAGGCTATTTGAAACTCACCCATGCCATCAGACAAGACGCCAATGCCATGCTGTCAGCCCTAAAAGCCATGGATTACGAATTGTTTTTATCTAGTGGTGATGTAGCAGTTAATCCTGCAATAAATATTAAAGCCTTTAAAGCATGTTATGTTCAACAAACACCTGAAGATAAAGTCCATCTGATTCAATCATTACAAACGCAAGGTAAAATAGTAGCCATGGCAGGCGATGGTTTAAACGATGCGCCGGCCCTTAAACAAGCTAATGTGGCGATAGCTGTTGCAGATAAAGTTTCCTCGTTTTTCCCTGCATGCGATGTTTTGTTAACCACAGAGGCCCTCAAACGTTTGCCTGATTTGTTTAAGTTAATACATGCAGCTCAGTGGGTGGTAATCATCAGTTTTGTCTTTTCATTGTTATACAATGCCATTGGTTTGTATTTTGCTATTACAGCTCAGCTGCAGCCTTTAACAGCAGCCATTTTAATGCCCTCAAGTTCTATCACTATGTTATTGCTTACTTGGGGTATGACGCTACTTTTAAATCATAGAATAGTCAAAAACTGATCATTGTCAGTATTGTTTTCTGACCCCAATCATGATGCTAAAATTACCTGCGTAATAGTTTTGAAGCATGGAAATCATGATGCTATTAATCGGTGCGAGTATGCTTTTAGCACTGTTTTTTTTGATCTTATTCATCAAAGCAGGTAAGCGCGGACAGTTTTCAGATACCTATACGCCATCAGTTCGAATACTTTTCGAAGATGAAGACCAAACTAAATCTTAAACAATACAAGAATAATATGAATAAAGAAACCTTTCACTATGACAACAAAATCGTAAGATGGTTTGCATACGCTACCATGCTTTGGGCACTGGTCGGAATGCTAGTCGGCCTACTCGTCGCTTTACAAATGGTTTTCCCGGCTTTGAACTTTGATACAGCTCAAACCACCTTTGGGAGGGTAAGGCCATTGCACACGAATGCCATCATTTTTGCCTTTGTTGGCAATGGTATTTTCATGGGAGTTTACTATTCGCTTCAGCGCTTGTGTAAAGCCAGAATGTTCAGCGATGTTTTAAGTAAATTGAATTTTTGGGGTTGGCAATTAATTATCGTTTTAGCCGCTTTAACTTTATTAATGGGCTATACAACCGGAAAAGAATACGCAGAGTTAGAATGGCCAATTGATATTTTAATTGCCTTGGTGTGGGTGGTGTTTGGATGGAATATGTTTGGTACTATTTTGAAACGCAGAGAACGCCATTTGTATGTGGCCATTTGGTTTTACATCGCCACATTTGTTACAGTTGCTGTGTTGCACATTGTGAACTCTTTTGAATTGCCATTTTCTTGGTTAAAGAGTTATAGTTTCTATGCCGGTATGCAAGATGCCTTGGTGCAATGGTGGTATGGGCATAATGCGGTAGCCTTTTTCTTAACAACACCTTATTTAGGTTTGATGTATTATTACTTGCCTAAGGCGGCAGACAGACCAGTATACTCATACAGATTGTCTATTATTCACTTTTGGGCTTTGATTTTCTTATACATCTGGGCTGGTCCTCACCATTTGTTGTATACTTCTCTGCCTGATTGGGCACAATCTTTAGGGGTTGTATTCTCGGTGATGTTGATTGCGCCAAGTTGGGGTGGAATGATCAATGGACTGCTCACTTTAAGAGGGGTTTGGGATAAAGTAAGAGAAGATATCGTATTGAAGTTTATGGTAGTAGCTGTAACTGCTTATGGTATGGCTACGTTTGAAGGCCCTATGTTGTCTTTCAAAAATGTAAATGCTATAGCCCACTTTACCGATTGGATTGTAGCGCACGTCCACGTTGGAGCCTTGGGTTGGAATGGTTTTTTAACCTTTGGTATTTTGTATTGGTTGATTCCAAGATTGTTCAGAACGGAATTACACAGTAAGTCATTGGCCAATACCCATTTTTGGTTAGGGACATTAGGTATTTTGTTGTATGCTATTCCGATGTATTGGGCCGGTTGGACTCAAAGTTTGATGTGGAAAGAGTTTACTCCAGATGGGGCTTTGAAATATCAATTCCTTGAAACAGTAGTGAATTTGCGCCCCTTTTATTTGTTGCGTTCAATAGGCGGTAGTTTGTACTTAGTAGGTGCTGTTGTCATGGTATACAACCTGATTAAGACGATTAAATCAGGGGTAATTGTTGATAATGAAGCAGCTGAAGCCGCCCCAATGACAGATGCCTATGAGCCAGTTCATAAAGAACATTGGCACCGTTGGATAGAACGTAAACCAGTTCAATTCTTGGTAATGACTTTACTGGTCATTTTGATTGGGGGTGCTGTAGAATTTGTGCCTTCGTTCTTGATTAAGAGCAACGTGCCAACAATTAGCAGTGTTAAGCCTTATACCCCACTTGAGTTACAAGGAAGAGATATATACGTTAGAGAAGGTTGTTATACTTGTCACTCGCAAATGGTAAGACCATTCAGAAGTGAAACGGCTCGTTATGGCGAATATTCAAAAGCAGGAGAATTTGTATATGATCATCCTTTTCAATGGGGAAGTAAGCGAACAGGGCCAGATTTGGCAAGAGAAGGTACTCAGAAAATCCGCAAACCAAACTCATGGCATTTCAACCATATGTATGAACCGAGTTCAATTTCTCCGGGCTCCATCATGCCGCGTTATCCATGGTTATTTGAAAATGATATCGATGTGAGCCTAACAGAAGCTAAGATTAAAGCCATGCAAACTTTAGGTGTACCTTATGAAAAAGGCTACGAAAAAATGGCCAACGACGACCTTAAAAAACAAGCCAATGCAATCGTTGCTGATTTGCGAAAAGAAAACATAAAAGCTATGCCAGAAAAAGAAATCATCGCTTTGATTGCCTACTTACAAAGACTAGGAACTGATATCAGCGGAGAAACTAAAACCAATCAATAACACCAGTATTAAGTCATGAAATTTATACATTATTTAGAGCATATTTCAGGGGTAAGCATTTATCCCCTGACTTCATTGATCATTTTCTTTGTCTTTTTCCTAGCCTTAATTTGGTACGTATTAGGCACAGATAAATCCTACATCCATTCCATTTCTGAATTGCCATTAGATAAACAAGAAAACAAGTAACATGAGAACAAAATTATATCTTTCAATTAGTTTAGCATTGTTGGGAAATGTTAATGCCTTTGGGGCGGAAACAGCTGTTAAAGCCAACACGTCAATATACAGTAACCCTTTGTTTATAGCTATGGCCAGTTTATGTGCTGTGTTGCTGATGGTTATTTTTGTTTTATCTGCTGTGCTGAAAACTGCGGTTAAAACAAAAATCAGAGAACTGCTTTCTAACAAAGCCACTCCAATCATCTTGTTAATGACCATGCTGTCTTCCAATTCTATGTATG
>JACCDP010980588.1_pt1 | contig 44785 bp, 18 predicted proteins | sample 7445841 | NCBI WGS metagenome assembly JACCDP01 (sample SAMN15323441, study PRJNA562643) | freshwater metagenome | isolation source: river surface water | place: USA:Blue River Watershed | collected 2017-08-17
ACGTTCAACGGGTCGGCGCAGAGGCCGGTGAACGCCGGGACGTACACGGTGGTGGCGGTGCCGGCGGACGGGAACTACGCGGGCAGCGCGACGGGAAGCTTCACGATCGAGCGCGCGCCCCAGTACGTGGTTTTCGCGCCGCTGCCTGAATCCCCTCTCGCGACGCTCCAGGGTGAGCTCGTTCTGCAGGCTTCCGCTTCGTCCGGATTACCGGTGGCGCTCAGTCTCGCCAGCGGCAGTGTGGCAACGCTTTCCAGTGAAGGGAAACTGGCGGCCATACCCGCCACTGGAGTAATCGCCGTGAAGGGCGTTCAGTTGGGCGACGAAAACTATTTCCCCGCGGCCGAGGCGTTTCTGACGATTGATGTCACCAAGAAGAACCAGTACGTCGAGTTCATCGCCCTGCCGGATGTGGCGGTCAACGCAGGCCCGATTGAGCTGAAGGCGATTGCATCGTCGGGCCTGGAGGTGGCCTTCAGTGTGGTTAGCGGACCAGCAACCATCAGCGGGGGCATGCTCTCCGTCACGGGATCGGGAACTGTGCTGGTGAAGGCGACGCAGGCGGGCAACGCCGACTACAATCCCGCCCAAGATCGGCTGCGCTCCTTCCGCGTGACGCTTCTTTCCCAAGGCATCACCTTTCCGGCCCTCGCTCCTGCAGCCTACGGCGATGCGCCGGTCGCACTGAGGGCGACCGCGGATTCCGGGTTACCCGTTTCCTACGCCGTCCTCTCAGGACCAGGGACGATCGCGGCCGGTGCGTTGACTATCACCGGAGCCGGCGAGGTGATCGTCCGCGCCATTCAGTCCGGCAACACGACCTACGCGGGGGCTTCTCCGGTGGATCAGGTCCTTTTGATTGCTCCGCGTGACCTGCGGGTTGGGGTAAAGCCGGCCAGTCGGTCCTTCGGCGCGGCAAATCCGGCCTTCGAACTCACCTTCGAAGGGTTCCTTCCCGGAGACGACGTCAGCGGGCTCGGCTCGCTTCCTGCGATCTCCACTGAGGCTAGTGAATCATCCTCGCCTGGCAGCTACGCGCTGAACCTCTCGGGCGGACGTTCGTCGAAATACCGGTTCATCTTCGCGGCTGGCCAGCTGACCGTGGTCAAGTCGGCTCAGACGATCACTTTTGACGCTCCGCCCAATCAGGCCTTGGGCAACCCGCCGTTCACACTCGGCGCCGTCACGAGCTCGGGTCTCCCGGTCTCTTATCAAATTGTGAGCGGACCGGCGTCCGTCGCCGGAAACCAAGTAACTCTCCTTGCCGCCGGCCGTGTGGTGGTTCGTGCGTCCCAGGCGGGTAACGGTAATGTTGAGGCAGCTTCATCCGTTGAACAGTCCTTCAGCATTGCAGAGCGCATCGAGGTGATAGCACTGAACTCCACCTCGAAGGATGGTTTTTACCGCACCAGCCAGACGATCGAGATTTCCATCTCCTTCTCCGGTATCGTGACCGTGACCGGCTCCCCGGTTCTTCAGCTGAACTCCGGTGCGCAGCGCGCCGCCGCCTACGTCGGCGGATCCGGTACCAGCGTCCTCACCTTCAGCTATCAGGTTCAGGAGGGGGATCTTGCTGCCGACTTGGATGCGGTAAGTGCCGGCGCCCTCGTCGGAGCTATCGGGCCTGCGTCCGGTTCAGTCGCGCCCTCCCTGGCGGTTCCGGTCGGCTCGGCTGCCGGCGCCCTCGCCCGCAGCCGCGACCTGATCATCGATACCGTGGCGCCCGCACCGCCGGCCTTAACGACTCCTCTCATCGTGGGAATCCGCCGGCCGGCCTTCGGCGGCACGGCGGAGCCGGGCTCATTGGTGCAGGTGTTTCGGGATGGTGGGGTGCTGGCGACTGCGACCGCGGATGCGTCCGGCGGCTGGAGGACAGTGGCGACAGCCGACGTGCCGGAGGGCAGGAATGACATCGCCGTCCGGGCAACGGATTCGGCTGGCAACGCAGGAGCCTTCTCACCGGTTTTCGTCCTCGAGGTTGACCTATCGGTTCCGGCCGCCCCGGCCATCCTGTCCTCGGGTCCCACCAATCTTATCAGGCCAGTCATCCGCGGCACGGCTCCAGTCGGCACCTCCGTGTCGCTTCAGCGCAGTGGAACCGTGATCGGTTCCGTGGTTGCGGCAGCGGATGGCACCTGGTCGGTGACGCCTGGCGCTGACCTGCCGGTCGGGATCAATCGTATCCTGGCCATCGCCACTAATCGCGCAGGAACAGCGAGCGCGCCGTCGCAGGAAGCCGTCGTGGAAATCGATCTCGTGGCTCCGGCTGCCCCGGTATTTACACTTTCGCGCCCCGTCATAGGCGGAAAGGTCCCGATCACGGGTGCCGCCGAAGCCTTGGCAACCGTCACCTTGTTTGATGGAAATACCGAGATCGGCTCGGCCCGCGCCTCCGCCAACGGTCAGTGGTCCATCATTCCCGTGGCGACGCTCGCCGCTGGCGAACGTTCACTGAGTGCGGTGGCCCGCGATCCCGCGGGTAACCTCGGTCCCGTTTCCGCGCCGCTGTTGGTCGGCGTGGATCCCTATCCTCCCGAGGCTCCTAGCATTAATGTTCGTCCCTACTCGTCCTCCCGCCTGCCCGTGATCGGCGGCCGTGGCGAGAGCGGCAGTACCGTCCGGCTTTACGATAACGCCAAGATCGTGGCCGAGGTTCGGGTGGCCCTGGATGGCAACTGGTCTTTCACGCCGGCGGAACCGTGGGCCGAAGGCTCGCACCCTCTCACCGCCCTCGCGATCGACACGGCCGGCAACAGCAGCGGCTTCTCGCCGCAGATTTTGCTGATCGTGGACTCCATCGCCCCCCCGCCTCCACTCCTGAGGGAGGGCTCCTTCGCGGTGAACAAGCCCGTCTTGCGCGGGACGGCCGAGGCGGCCGCCTCCGTGCGGCTGCTGCGTGGCGACGAACTGGTGGGCAGCGGAACGGCCAACAGCGCGGGTGAATGGACCATCGTGCTTACGGTCGCGTTGAGCGAGGGGCAGAATCCGCTTTCGGCGATCGCCACCGATCAAGCGGGTAACGCCAGCGCGCGTTCCGAGCCGGCCCCGATCACCTACAACCCGAACGTCCCTGATGCGCCTGCGTTCAACCGCTCCCTGCTCACCACCTCATCCTCGACTCCGTTGATCGCGGGTACGGCCTTGTCGGGTTTGCAGGTGGTGGTGCGCCAGGGCGATGCCGTGATCGGGGAAGCGCAGGCGGATGCATCCGGCCGGTGGTCGCTCCTCCCGGCGCAGGCTCTCTCCGAGGGAGTGCACGTGCTGACCGCCTTCGCGCGGAGCGGCACGACGAGCAGTTCGGCCTCGGGCAGCCTGGAAATCCGCGTTGATCGAACCGCGCCCGCGGCTCCCTCGCTCCAGTTCAGTTCGCCCACGCGTCAGGCCTCGGCGAGTTTCTCCGGCTCAGCCGAGCCGCGTTCCTACGTTCGAATCTATGCCAACGGCGAACTTCTGGGCGTCACCGCGGTGCAGGCTTCGGGGCAATGGGCCTTTGCATCCATCAAGACCTTTCCCGAGGGGGAGCACCGCCTCCAGGCGACCGCCGAGGACGAGGCTGGCAATGTCAGCTCCCGGTCCGAGGAACGTGTGCTGCTGGTGGATCGTACTCCTCCGTCCGCTCCGTCGGTGACATCAGCCGGCCTGCAGAGCTCCACCCGCCCAGTCCTCTCCGGCCGCGGAGAAGTTTCCGCCTCAATCCAGGCCCTGAAGGGCTCGGTTTTGATCGGAGTCGCGACCTCCGGTCCCGACGGGGTCTGGACTCTTCCGGTCAGCGTTTCACTTGGGGACGGGGAACACGTGTTGAACTTAAACGCCACCGATGCGGCGGGCAATCCCAGCGTACCGGCGGTCTTCACCGTCACCATCGACGCGACGGCGCCGAGCGCGCCCGTCCTGGATCCCGTTGCGCCGTTCCAAAACAAGGCGCGCCCGGAGTTCTCCGGCAGCGCCGAACCCGGCGCGCGCGTGGTACTCTCGGAGGATGGCAGCGAGCTCGGCCAGTCCACCGCCGCTTTCGACGGCAAGTGGCGGATCGCCGTCACAAGGGATCTCGCCGACGGACGGCATGCGGTCTCCGCGTTGGCCATCGACGCGGCCGGCAACCGCAGTCCCGCGACCGCCGTGGTTGCCTACGAGATCGACACTGTTCCGCCCGCTGAACCGGTGTTCTCCGGCGCCCGCGAGTTCAATGCCTCGCGCCCGACGGTCAGCGGGACGGCCGAAGTGGGCGCGACGGTCAATCTCCGCGCGGGCGACTTGCTACTGGGTTCCACGGTGGTGAATTCGGCCGGTCAGTGGTCCATCACGCCGACGATTGGTCTCCAGCGCGGTGCCAGCACCTTGCTCGCCACGGCCAAAGACCCTGCGGGTAACCTAAGCGCTAGGGATGCCTCCGTCGTCGTGACGATCTCCCTGCCGAATCCGGCGTCGCCTCAGGTGCTGTCGACCGGCCCGTCCAGTTCCCGGCGCCCCGAGCTGTCAGGCCTCGCCGAGGCTGGCTCCAGCGTGCGCCTCTTCGACGGCGGAACGCTCCTCGGGAGCGTGCTCGCCGCCGGTTCGGGTGCTTGGTCCTTCACGCCTTCGGTCGACCTGGCTCCGGGCACGCGGTTGATCACGGCGACCGCCACCGACTCGGCTGGCGCCGTCAGCAACGCGTCGCCCGAGATTCAATTCCTGATCGATCTCACTCCTCCCCCGGCGCCTACCATCGGCGCTCTAGCGCCCACCCGCTTTCCGCGGGTCGCGATCACGGGTAACGCGGAGGCCGGTTCGGAGGTTTCGGTCTTTGACGGATCGACCTTGCTCGGACGCGTGAAGGCGGATGCCGGCGGTCGCTGGGAGCTCTCGCCACCGGGCGAATTCGCCGAAGGCCTGCATCCGCTCTCCGCGTTGGCCAGGGACGCTGCCGGAAACACGAGCATTTCCTCGGCCGTTGTTTCCCTGGTTGTCGACCGGACCCCTCCGTCTACGCCGACGGTGAACGCGGTCGTTTCACCGACGGCTTCGGCCCGCCCCGTCATCACCGGTCGCGGTGAAGTGGGAGGCTCGATTCGGATGCTCCTCGGGACTGAGGTGATCGGTACTGCCTCCGTAACTCAGTCCGGCGAATGGTCGGTGGCGCCTGGCGTCGCTCTCCCGGATGGTGCGCAGCTCATCAGCTTCGTTCTGATCGATCAGGCTGGGAATGTCGGAGCTCCCGCACTCCGAACCTTAGAAGTAGACACCGTTGCTCCGGGCGCCCCCACCGTGTTTCCGCAGAATTCAACATCGTCCACCCCAGTGCTTCGCGGCCTGTTCGAGATCAAGGACACGGCGGCGATCACCGTGTCGGTCGACGGTAAGGTGTACTCTTCCCTTGCGGGCGAGGTCATCTTGTCGCGCAGCACGGGCGTTTGGGAGTGTCCGATCACGCCGCTCAACGCCCTGCGGGCGGGAACCTATTCCGTGGAGGTTGTGGCCCGCGACGGCGCGGGCAACGCCAGCTTCGACCTCACGTCCGATGAGATCCTCATCGGTCCGCGGGACGCGACTTTCGCGGCGACCTCGAGCCGGGTGCGTCCGGTCTCCGACCTCGCTCTGCGCATCCGCGTCCGCTCCTCGACCACGGTGACCGTCAATTTGTCCGAACTGTTCGTCGATCCCGCCAGCCGTGACCTCGGGTTCGCGGTCCGCGATTCCGTTAACGGCGGCGCCTCCGTTGCGGGCAATATCCTCACTTTCCGTTTCGGCGACGGCTTCACCAGCTATGCGACGGCAAAGCTGGCGGTTTCTCCGGCTGGGGGTCTGCCGAACGAGACGGTCGTTTTCTCGATCAACTTCGTGCTCGATACTGACGGCGACGGCATCGCCGATGGCGACGAGGCCCTGGTCGGTGACTTCAATGGCGATGGTCAGGCGGACTCTTCCCAGACTGCGGTCACAAGCGTCCGCGTGGCCAGCTCCGGATCGAACACGAACGACCTGATGGCGATCATTGTTGGCTCGGTCTCATCCGGCGATCCTCGCGGAGATCGCAACGGAGTCGTCGTGGATTCCGGGGCGACGGTCCGGGATGCGAAGACCTTCTCCGTGGATGAACTCGACGCCAAGCCGCGGGACTGGGTTGCGCTTTCCCCGGTCGTGCAATTCGAGATCACGAACGCTCTGCTCAAACCTGACGGGGCCATTGAGATCGTCATAACCCTTCCTCAGGGCACTCAGGCGCCCACGCGGATCTACAAATTCGGCTACGAGAGCGCCTCGGCGGTCGTGAAGACCTTCTACGGGTTCGAGTGGGACGGCCGGACTGGAGCGCAGTTCATCGATACTAATGGCGACGGTCGGCCCGACATCGTCCGCATCGTTTACCGGGACGGTGAGCGCGGCGACGACGACCGGCTCGCCAACGGCATCATCCTGGATCCGATCGTGGTCGCCGGCGACTCTTCGACGACGCCCGCCCCGGTCATCGTCGGGCTCCGGGCCTATTCCCTCGCGAATCCACCGGTCATAGCGGGAACCGCGGTGCCGGGTGCGACGATCAGGCTTTACGATGGCGATCAGCTGCTCGGGTCCACGTTGGCGGGCGTCTCCGGCGCATGGTCCTTCACGCCGCCGACCGCACTCAGCGAGGGGGCGCATACCTTTGCTGCCTCAGCCGTCCTCGCTCCGGCGGCCGTGAGCCCCGTTGCCTATGCCTCGACCCAAATCATCCCGCTGGCCGCCGCCACGCCGGTGAACACGGTGCCCGGGGCGCAGGCGGTGGCGGAGGACACGGCGCTGGCGTTCACGGGAGCGGCGGCGATCAGCGTGGCGGACGTGGACGGTAACCTGGCGAGCGTGAGGCTGACGGTGACGAACGGGACGCTGGCGGTGACGCTGGCGCAGGGCGGAGCGACGATCAGCGCGGGTGCGAACGGCTCTTCCACGCTGACGCTCGGCGGAACGCAGGCGCAGATCAGCGCGGCGCTGGCGACCGTGAGCTACCGGGGGACGCTCAACTTCAACGGAAGCGACACTCTGACGGTGGTATCGACAGACGAGCTCGGGGCTTCGGACGCGGACACGGTGGCGATCACGGTGAGCGCGGTGAACGACGCTCCGGTGAACACTTTGCCCGGGGTGCAGGTGGTGGCGGAGGACACGGCGCTGGCGTTCACGGGAGCGGCGGCGATCAGCGTGAACGACGTGGATGGGAACCTGGCGAGCGTGCGGCTGACGGTGACGAACGGCACGCTTTCGGTGAGCCTGACCAGCGGGGCGGCGATCAGCGCGGGTGCGAACAGCTCGTCCACACTGACGCTCAGTGGCACGCAGGCGCAGATCAACGCGGCGTTGGCGACGCTAAGTTACCAGGGCAAGTTGAACTTCAACGGAAGCGACACGCTGACGGTGGTATCGACCGATGCGTCTACCCCGGCGCTCAGCGATACGGACACCGTGGTCATCTCGGTGACGGTGGTAAGCGATCCTCCCGTGATCGGAGCATTCTTCGTATCCGGCAACCTGATCAGCCTGCGCGGAACCTCCGAGCCGCTGGCGCTGATCAAAATCTATGCCGATTCCGTACTGGTGACCACAGCTGGTGCGACTGCCGAGGGGTCCTGGGCGACCTCCTTCCAGCGGGAACTGGGATCGTACCTGGTTCAGGCGACGGCCACCGACGGTGCGGGTAACGTCAGCGTTCTTTCCGGAGTCACGAGGGTGTCGGTCTCGGAAAACTCGCGCACCATCGTGCAACCGATTCTCTCCGGCCTCGATCAGGAGTACGACGGAAAGCCGAAACCGGTGGGGGTTAGCGTATCTCCGGCGGATTTGAAGGTCATCGTTTACTACGGTTCTTCAACCGTCGCACCGACCGCGGTCGGATCGTATGGGGTTTTCGCGTCAGTGGATTCTCCCGCCTATCAGGGCACCGCTTCCGGAACGCTTGTGATCAGGCCGGGCAGGCAAACCGTCACTTTCCCCGAAGTCGCCAGCGCGACCGTGGGAGGCCGCATCAGCCTGCAGGCGACCAGTTCCTCGGGATTACCGGTGTCGTTCGCTGTCATCAGCGGCCCAGCGCGGCTTGAGGGAGGAATCCTTATCCCGACGGCGCGGGGAGTTGTGGTCCTCCGCGCCTCCCAGGCTGGCAATGGATCCTACCTGCCGGCGACCGAAGTCGACCGGTCCGTGGTGATCGGCTCTGGTGGCCAGACGATCTCCTTCGAGATCGCTTCCACGGCGGCCTCCGGCGCCTCGCTTCCGCTCAAAGCCACCGCAACCAGCGGCCTGCCGGTTACGTTCGAGGTGGTCAGCGGCCCCGGTCGCATCGAGGCTGGAGCGCTCCTGCTGGGAGCTGCAGGCGAGGTGGTCGTTCGCGCCACCCAGGCGGGAGACGCCAATTACTCTCCGGCTCCCGCGGTCGAGCGACGGGTTCGGGTGGCGAGCGGTCCGGAGCAATTGTTCCTGGCCGATGTCGTTGATGCCTCAAGTGCCCTGCGGAGGGGCAGGATCGCGGGAAGTTTCCCGAGTGATGGCCGGGCAGCGACCCTGCTGGTGCTTGCGCCCGAGGTCGGCCTGCAGGGCGCATTCAGTCCGCAGGTTGGCCCGGATGGCTCCTTTGCCGTTCAGGTTCCGTTGGTCGGCAGCTCTTCACTCGCGGAGTCCGGCCCGGCCCGGGCTGCCTTCTCTCCGGGCGATGTTACGCTCCGGGGCTCCGTACGCGATGGCCAGCTTGCGATCGACATCGCCGATCTCGGTCTGCGGGCTGCTGGTCGTGCCCTGCCGCCGGCAGGATCCGGCGCCTCCGTTGCCGGCTCCTATCGGGCCGACTCGCTGGGCAGTTTGCAGGGCACGGTCCACGCGATCGTGTTCCCTTCGGGCGAGACCGCCGTGCTGGTGCGGACCTCCGCGGGCGCGACGTTCGGCGGCGTGCTCGGACTCGGGACGAACTCCTCCTTCTCGGGGGCCTTGATCGGTCCTTCAGGCAGCACGGAGGTGAAGGGCTCACTTGTCGCCGAAAGCGGTGGCCTGAGCGGCAGCTTCACCCTGCCGGGTGGGGTACCGACGGATTTTTCCGGAATCTCCAACGCCGCTCCGAGAACCGGACGGCTCATCAACCTTTCCTCGCTCGCGCGGTCGGGAGCCGGAGACGCCACCCTCATCGCCGGTTTCGTGGTCGAGGGTTCGGGGCCGAGGCAGTTCCTGATCCGGGGCATCGGCCCGGGTCTTACCGCCTTCGGGGTGGGGGGAGTTTCCTCGAATCCCCGAGTTCGCTTGTACCAAGGCGCTTCGCTGCAGGCTGAAAACGACGACTGGCACGAGAATGCGGCCGCCAAGGTCGAACTCGCCGCCGCTTCGGGCCGGATCGGCGCATTTCCCCTGACTGAGGGTTCCGCCGACGCCGCCCTCCTGCGTGCGGTGGCTCCGGGGGCTTACACCGTCCACGTCGAGTCGGCGGGGACCGAGGGCGTGGCGCTGGCGGAGATTTACGACGCGGGCGGCACAGCCGCCCCCTCCTTGGCCAACCTCTCCGTGCGATCCACGCTCGAGCCGTCGGGCGGCGTGCTGACGGCAGGGTTTGTGATCGACGGCAATTCGCCTCGCCGCGTTTTGATCCGCGCGATCGGTCCCGGACTCGCGCAGTTCGGCGTGCAGGGGGTCGTGGTTGACCCGATTCTCACCGTGCGGCGCGAGGCCGTGGTCGTGGCCGAGAACGACAATTGGATCTCCGACGAGTCTTCCGGCATCGCGGCCGCGGCGCGTGCGGCCGGAGCGTTCACCCTCCCCGTTGGCAGCAAGGACGCCGTGCTCCTGCTGGCGCTTCCGCCCGGGGCCTACACCGCGCAGATGACCGGCGTGACCGGCGGGGTGGGTATGATCGAGGTTTACCAGCTGCCGTGACAAGAGGTCCCATGAAGTCCGCCTTGGGTGCCCTGTTGCTCGCCGCCGGCCTGGCCGTCGGCGCGGGCGCCCAGTCGGTGAGCGTTACCCCCGTTGCCGCCACGATCGGCACTTCGGCGGGCACCGTAACCATCGCGGTGACGCTCACTTACTCCGGAACGATGAGCTCGATCGGCTTCCAGATAGGAGGCGTTCCGCTGAACTGGACCTACGTTTCGAAGGGTGGAGCCAACCCGCCGGAGGTGGCGCCTTTTCCTGGAGAGATGGGAGCCTTCGGCTTCGCCTACACGACGATCCCCGCGAGTCCCGCCCGCTTCGAGTTTACGGTCGCTCATCCCGCAGGCCTTGCCGGCTCCCAACTCTTTACCGGCTTATCTGCCATCTTCCGTTACTCTGAAAACGGCATCTCCCGCCAGCAGCAGGTTTCATCGGCCAACCTCGTCTTCTCTCCCGTCGCCACGGGCGCCAGCGCACCCTCTCTTACCGCGCAGCCCGCCGGCGCCGCACTGGCGGTCGGGGGTTCGCACACCCTTGCGGTAACGGCCTCCGGCACAGCACCGCTCACGTACCAGTGGCGGCGCAACGGCGTGGCGATCGAGGGTGCGACCGCCAGCCAGTTTGCCCTTTCGAACGTCTCAACCTCCGCCGCGGGGTCATATACGGTCATCGTTGCCAACGCCGCTGGGTCGGTCCTGTCCTCGGCCGCCACGATCACCGTCGCTGAGTCCGCCGCACGCTTCCCGTTCTCGGGCGTTTACATGGGTAGCCTTGGTGGCGGAGGTCCCTTTGCGCTCCTGGTGCGCGACGACCGCACGGCTGCTTTCGTGGGATATTCCAACTCCGCCCGGAAGGCGGTCGTGGCGCTTGGGGTTAGCGTGGATTCGGCTGGCCGTGTCGTTGGCCGCATCACACCCGGCTTCACCACCGCCGTCCAAGGTGCCCCCGGGGAGCCGTCGCGGGCGGGTCTCGAGGGCGATCATGCCCTGGCAGGAGTTCTCGGATCGGATGGAGCGCTCACCGGCTCAATTGAGCCCTTGGGCATCTCCTTCTCCGCCGCCGGACCTGCGCGATCGACTGGGCTTGAACGTTACGCGGGCTTCTACCGCGCCGGATCGGCCGGAGGCTCCGGCCGCGCCTACGCCTTGATCGCCCCTTCGGGCGAGGGTGTGATCGCGGTGCTGAACGGTCCGATCGAGGACGGATCGAGAGTGATGGTCGACTCGGCGGGGAAGATCGCGACCGTGCAGGGCCTTTCGGCTACTTCTTCGGGCGAGATCCGCGCCGGTGGGATCATCGCCCTCGACTACGTCTCCGGATCCGTGGGCTCCGCCGTATCGTTTCTGGGAGTCGAGACCTCGGTCGTGCGTTCTCCTGAGAAACTGCTCAATATCTCGAGCCGGAGCCGCACTGGCGGCACCGGGGATTCCCTGATCGCCGGCTTCGTGCTCGGGGGTGGTGCATCCCGACGTTTGCTGCTGCGGGTCATCGGGCCTGGGCTTGGCGCCTTTGGCGTGGAAGGAGTCCTCCCCGCTGCCCGACTGGAGCTTTACCGCTCGGGGCAGCTGGTCGCGTCCGCCAACGATTGGGATGAGGTTCAGGCCAAGGCTGCCGAGTCGGCCGTGGTTGCCTCCCAGGTCGGAGCCTTCGCGCTCAAGCCGGGTAGCCGGGACGCCGCCCTTCTGGTGGAACTCCTCCCGGGCGCCTACACCATGGTTGCGGCTTCTCAGACCTCCGGGGCCGGAATCGCCCTCGTCGAGGCCTACGATGCCGACGGTAACCGGTCCGGCGGCGGGGATCGGCTGGTCAACATCGCCACCCGCGCACGCGCCGGCTCCGGCGACGCCGCGCTGATTGCGGGATTTGTCGTTTCCGGCTCCGTCCCGAAGCAGCTCCTCATCCGGGGTGTCGGGCCCGGCTTGGCGCAGTTCGGCGTGGAGGATGTGCTTTCGCAGACGGAGCTCTCGGTCTTCTCCGGAGAGCGCATCATCGCCCGCAACGTCGGCTGGGGAAACGCGCCCGAACCCGCGGCGATCTCGGCCGCCGCGGCGAAGGTCGGCGCCTTCGGCCTGGCTGCGCGCGGCGCGGATTCCGCGCTGCTCGCCTTTTTCCCCCCGGGTGCCTATACGGCCCAGCTGGCAGGCGCCGGCAATTCCGCGGGCAATGCCCTCATCGAAGTCTACGAGGTTCCGTGATGATCAATTCGTTTACAGCCGTCGATCCACGGGCCCCGGCGCGCCCGCGCCAGGGGTCACCCCTTGGCGAGGAAATCCTTGGAATTAGGATTGAGGTGCCCCTCGGAAGCAGGTCTCGTCGTTGAATCGCCCCATGATTTTCCGCCTCTGGAGGCGCTGGTGCCTGCTCATCGCCAGCCTCGGCGTTTCCGCCAGCGCGTTTCCGCCCGCGCCCCACTACACCCTTTTCGGCCTCGTGCGCGACCAGGTGGGCGCAACCCTCAAGGTCGACGGCGCCGAGCTCATCCTGCTAAGGGACGGCAAGGAAATCGGTCGTACCCCGGTGCTCAAGGACCTGCGCGGTGACTCCAATTACGAGCTTAGGGTCAGCGTCGACCTCAATTTGCCGACCACGCGCGCCTACAGTGAGAATGCCGTCGCGGCCGGGGGCCAGATTTCCGTCGTGGTCACCATGAACGGGCAAAACTTCTATCCCATCGGAGTGAGCGGCTCCCTGCGCGCCACCGCTGGCGGCGAGCGGGTCCGGCTGGACCTGAATCTTGGGCAGGACAGTGACGGGGACGGGCTGCCCGACGCATGGGAGGAGTGGCAGCTTTACATCAGCGGCCGCCGTCCGGGCCTGAACGGCTGGGACCTGTCGCTCATCACGCGGGACGGGGATTTCGACGGTGACGGCATCTCCAATTTCAACGAGTACATTGCGGGAACCTTCGCCGCTGATCCGACGGATCGTTTCGAGCTTCGTCTGATCGGGAAGACGTCCGCCGCGGTCCAACTCGAGTTCTTCAGTATCACTGGCAAGGTTTACTCGGTCGAGGAGAGCGCCGACCTCAAGAATTGGACCCAGGTTCCGTTCGCTTTAACCGCCCAAGGGGCCGGGCAGTTCCGTCTCCAAGCCCCGGAGGTCGGGATCCGGACCATTTTCGTGAAGTCCCCTGCGACCGCGTCCATGTTCTATCGACTGAGCGTGCGATGAAGAAATTTTTCCTGCCCCCCGTTTTTTTCCTGGCAATCGCTTCCGTCGCGCAGGCCCAGTGGCAAAACATCACCTACTCGCTCAAGGCTGGGTGGAACGCCATCTACCTTCACGGCGACGCCAATCACGACACGATCGAAAACATCCTCGTAGGGTCCCCGGCGGTGCAGGAGATCTGGCGTTGGAATCCCAACCCAAACCCCGCCCAGTTCCGGACCTCCTCGGTCCTGCCGAGTGCCAGCACGCCCGAGTGGAGCGTGTGGATCCGCGGTAATGCCACCCAGACCACGCTGGCCTCGCTCACCGGCCAAACGGCCTATCTCGTCAAGTGCTCCGCCCCGGCCACCTTTACCGGCACTCTTCCGGCTGGCACGGCTAGCGGCACCTACACGCTGCGGGCGGCCTTCGGCGGCGTGATCCTGACTTGGGCCAATGTGAAGGTCGACGCGAACGCGACCTCGACAACTCCGCGGATCTCCGCAGTCACGCCCAACTCGGTGGGTGGCGGCGGGGATCTGACCATCACTGGCGTCAATTTCCCGACCAGCGTCGCACCGGTCATCACCCTGCTCAACGGCACCACCACCGTCGCGACCCTGCTGACGGGGCTCTCCCAGTCCGCGACGAGGGTTTCGGCGACGGTTCCGACCGGCACCGCACAAGGCACTTACACGCTCCGGGTTTCCTTTGGGTCCGACCCCGTAACCGCCACCGTGCTTTTGTGGAACAACATCACGGTCGGATCCCAGTCGATCGCGACGCCCGTCATTACTTCCGTCACTCCCAATCCGCTGCCTTCCGGTGACACCATTACCTTCAGCGGCATCAACCTTCCCGCCGGTGTGACCCCGGTGGTGACGCTCATGAATGGATCCACCACCGTCGCGACGCTTTCAGGTGTCACGACGGCGGAAGCCTATCAGCTGACGGTGCCCCAGCGCATCATGCTGCCGCGCTCCGTCTGGATGCGCGGCGGCGCGAATTTCCTTGGGATGCCTGCGCTGGGTGGAACGGACGCGCCTACGCTCTCCACCTATTTCGCGACCTTCCCTGCTGCGATCGCCTCCAACGCTCGCGTCTACAAGTACGTGGGCGGAGACATTGGTGCGGGCAACCCGCTCCCCATTTACTCGCCTTCCACGGAAAAGCTCGATCGCAACCAAGCCTATTGGTTCGAGGCTGCTGTCACGGGTGATTTCGCCGGACCCCTCGAGGTCCTCACGTCCGACCCCGACGGACTCGTCTTCGGTCGGACCTCCTCTTTTGTGAACGTGCGCCTGCGGAATCGAACTTCCACCGCGATGACCGTGACGCTCACTCCGGAGGATTCGGCTCCCGTGCCCGCGGCCTACACCTCCCCCCAGATCACGGTCCCGAGTGGAGGCGGTAATGCCGTTCCCCTCGCGAGGGTGCCGCTTCTGCGCCGCACTTTCTCGCAGCAGAACTCCCCCGTCACGGGCCAGCTGGAAACGGTCTCCACCGACACTTTCGTATCCGGCGCCTTCACTGAGACGATTCCGCCCCTTTCGGAGATCAAGATCACGCTAGGGACCGATCGTTCGCGGATGACCGCGGCAGAGGGCACGCTTTACGCCTCCTTTCTACGGGTACGTGACGCCGGCAAGCTCGTTGACGTGCCGCTACCCATTTCGGCGCGTTCCTCCTCGCTCCAGGGCCTTTGGGTCGGAGACGCTCAGGTTTCCCGCGTCGATCCCGTATTGCGTGGATCCTCCGGCTCAAGCACCGCCCGTTCCTTCCCGCTCCGGTTGATCATCCACGTCGATGCCAATGGGGTCGTGCGACTGCTTTCCCAGGTTTGCATCGGCAAGTTGTCCGGATCCGCCCAGGAGGTGGGTCTTTCCGTCAGAGAGGCGGCACTGCAGACGGACAGAAAGTCCTCGGCGGTAAGGATGAGCGCTGGCCACCTGCCCTTGGACCTTATCCTTTCGTCCTCGGGCGGCTCATTCGCCCTCGGTAACTTCGTGGACTTCGGGCCGATCGGCTTGGCCCACAATGACCCGACCAACCCCTTCGTCCACACCTACCACCCCGACCATGACAACCGCGACGCGCGGTTCCAGCCGTTGCCCGCCGGCGTGGAGAGCTATGCCGTCTCCCGCAGCATTCGGCTTAACTTCTCATCTACGTCCGGGCTGATCACTCCCGACGCCGACAGCGCCTCCTGGGGGGCCTCCAAGATGGTGGGCTCTTACGTCGAGACCGTGACGGGACTGCGCAAGGAACCGATCGTCGCCGCAGGCTCCTTCGAACTGCGCCGGGTTAGCGAGATCGCCGACCTTAGCCTCTAATTTTCATCATCGATACGCTTCCGTCTTAATCATTTCCCATGAAAATCCAGGCCTTACTCCTGAGTCTGCTGGCCGTGACCTCGGCGGCGCTGGCGCAGACGAGCAACGTCCCCGCCCTCATCAGCTACAGCGGCAAGGTGGTGGACGCCTCCGGCAATCCCATCACCGGGCAACGCCTGATGACCTTCCGCCTGTGGAACCATCCCACTGACTCAGCGTCCTCCAACCGGCTTTGGTCCGAGCAGCAGACGGTGGTTCTGAGCGCGGGAGAATTCAGCGTTTTGATCGGCGCAGGTTCCGCCGTGGCGGGTGAAACCAACTCCGGCGTTTTCGCCGACGCTTTCAATGGTAGTACCCGTTACCTTGGGGTGACCGTCGACGACGGTACCGCGGCGGTGGATCCGGAGATTTCGCCGCGGCAGCAAATCGTGACCACGGCTTTCGCTTTCCGGTCCAGGGTCGCCGAGACCGTCGCCTCGGGCGGTGTCACCTCATCAATGCTCGGTTCGGCGGCGGTCAATGAGGCGGCGTTGGCGACCGCGGCGGTCTCCGCCGCCAAGCTGGCCGACGCGTCCGTGCAGACGGCGAAGATCGCGGACGGATCCGTCACGACGGCGAAGATCGCGGATGGGTCCGTGACCTCCGCCAAGCTGGCCGGCGGGCAGATCGGAGCGAGCGTGCTGACGGATGGCTCACTGGCCACAGCCAAGCTCGCCGATGGTGCGGTGACCTCGGCTAAGATCGCCGACGGAACTGTGGCCTTGGTTGACCTGGCAGCCAATTCCGTTGACGCCTCGAAGTTGACGGATGGCGCCGTGACCTTGAACAAGCACGCCGACAGCTCGGTCAATTCCGCAAAAATCGTGGATGCGGCTGTCTCGACCACCAAGCTGGCGGACCTAGCGGTGATCACCTCCAAATTGGCAGACGGCGCGGTGACCTCGGCCAAGCTGGGCGCCAGCTCCGTCACGCTTCAGAAGATGGCGAATGACGCCGTGGACCGTTCCAAGCTGCATCCGACCGTCCGTGCCTCGCTGCAGCGCCCGCCGGAGGTTTACGACCAGCTGATAGCGCCGAATTACTCCACGACCGGCGGCACCTGGAGTCAGCTGTTGCCGATCGATCTCGAAAATCTAGGTAATGACGCGGATGGCTGCCGGCTCCTGATCGTCGCCAAGCACCGTGGTGATGGCCATGGCATCTACAGCTGGGGTGCCGAATGGGATCCGACGGAAATCAGGATTCACCTCGCGCAGCGCGGTTTCCTCAAGCAGGGCGAGTTCACTTCCGGCCAATTGATTCCCGGCGATTCCCATTGGTTCTATCGCGCGGGTGTCACCCACAACTATTTCATGTTGGGCGAAACTGATTTTTCGACGGATAGTAATTGGCGTGTCTTGGGCGCCAGTAACGACGACTGGTGGCGTCTTTACACCTTTTATCCGGGCAGCCTGTCCTCAGGCCTAGCCGCGCCCTTCAACCAGAATCAAACCACCAATGCCAGTAACGTTAACACAGGTGGACCTCGGGTCGAAATGAACATAAACAGTGTTTCGGCGGAAAACGGAGTGGTCACGGTGGTTACCCGCACGGGCCACGCGATCCAGTCGGGAAACACCGTCACGCTTTCCGGTATCACCGGGGCTGGCGGGGCTTCGTTGCCTGATCCCAATGGCAACCGGGTTGTCACCGCGGTTCCTTCCCGCAACAGCTTTCAATTCACTCTTTCAGGTGCGAGCGGCTCCTACACGGGTGGTTGGACCCCGGAGTTCGACAGTGGGGGCTTCGAGCGGATTCCGGCCGGTGGGTACAAGGTCGAGACCGGTTATGCTAAAGTTTCCTACCAGCCCACCTACAACAAGTTTCGAATTTGGTTGGCGGCGCACATTCATGTGAGCGTTCGGGTCATTGTGTACGACAATTGAAAGCGCCGTCTCCTGTGATGGAAACTTCTGAAGCGCCGACTATGAGCCGGACTCCCTTCCTATTCTGGGGAGCGATCACGCTGCTGATAGGGCTCGCCGGCGCGGACTGCCGTGCGCAGTACGAGCTCAAGCGCGGTTCGATCAACCAGCTGTTCGTCTCGTCCGCCGCAGTGCCCGGTGCCGGCTCCCCGTCCATCACCACGCCGCAGTTCAAGGCGGTGCAGGTCACTTCGGCGGCATCCCCCGCGGTGGCGCTCTCCGGTGCGATTTCCGCCCGATACCCAGCCTCGATTTACCGATCCTCCTATCCTTCCGGCGCTCCCACCGGCGTGGCGATGGTTCTGGTTCGGTCCAACTTGGGCGGTCCTTTCGCCTCTGGGGTGCCAAAGTATCTCTTTGCGGATGTGATTTCCGCCCCTCTGGTCCGTGAGGGTGTTTCCACTGCGGCCGAGGCAGGCTACTGGCGGCCCTGGCCGGTACAGCCCGGCGAGACCTTCTCACAGCCGGGCTCCTCGGCGGTGGGTACGCCACTTCGACTGAGTTCCCTCCGCCTCGACGGAGGCGGCAGCGGTTACACTTCCGCGCCGGCCGTGACCATCAGTGGCGGCGGCGGAGTTGGCGCCACGGCCACGGCGGTCATCAGCAGCGGCGCTGTCACGGCGGTGAATCTGACTTCGCCGGGGTACGGTTATACGGGTGTTCCCGTGGTCACGATCGCCGCGCCCACGAGCGGCACGCGGGCGACGGCATCCGCGATCACGGAGGAGCTTGCCCCCTCCGACACGCCATCCTCCGTCTACTACAGTCCCCATGCCGGTAAGGTTTTTGCTTCGCAGGCCGGGCGCGTCTCGGTCACCTGGGTGACTTCCGCCCCGCAGCAGGTCCCGGGAAGCTCCGAAACGCGCTACCTCTTCCGACAGGAGATCTTCAACGTCTCTAGCGCCTCATCCGTGCCGGTACGCCGGATGTATTGGACCGAGAAGGAGTACACCGCCCCGCCGGTCGTGCTCCCGGCCCAGGGAGTCCAGGCTGTGGCGCCGGTGTACAGCAGCAATTTTCCTGCGCTGGTGGGAGCGGACTATAGTTTCGGCTACCTCGATCCCAACACGGGGCAGTTGGTGGTGAATACCGCCGCCGCCTCCCAGGAGCGGCGTACCCTCTGGTACCAAAATAATAACGGTATTGCCGAACTGCATGCCTACAACGTTGAAGGCCGAATCCTGATCGAGTACCTCGGTCCTTTGCTACCAGGCGAATCGGTCAAACGTGAGTACCTGGGCGCCGATGTAGTGGATGTATTGAGGGTGATGCCCACCGTCATCTCCTCCGTCGACATCGGGGAGAAAATTCGCCCCCAGACTTCAGCCGGTGCCTTGCCCGACACCTCGAGCGACCAATGGCGGGCGTCCCCGGTCACGTCCTCGTCGCAAACCGAGATTTACTACGGCACCCTGCTGCGCTCCGACGGGTCGCGGGATTTCTACGCCGAAAAGGAGAATGCCGATCCGGATCGTGTCGTGTTCCATTGGCTCGAAAGCCGTTCGGCGCAGTTCACGCCCCCGGCGGGCAGCGGAAAGTCCGCCCCGACCATCCTTTGGCCCGTTTGGAAGAATGCGTATGCGTTCTCGTGGCCGTCGGCGTTTGCCTCGTTCGTGCACTATCTGGTACCTTCCGGCGGCAGCACCGCCGCGACCGGCCTGCAATTGTCCGCGGGCAAAATCCCGCAGATCGTCTATCAGGACGATCCTGCCCAGAGAGAGGCGGCGGTCGACGTCCTCAACCGGCGCCTCACGGTTTCGGTTCCCAGCGATGGGTTCAACCGCTCCCTGCTGAAGTTCTCCTCCGACTCCGCCGTCTGGTATGTCCGGCTTTTCTCGCAGGCGGTCGACCGCACCCTGTTTCAGGAGCCGGACGGAGCGGCCATCAATGGTTCCGCGACGGTTGGGCAGCGTTTGGTTGCGCCCGCCGGATATTCGACGGCCGGCTACATCCAGGCGGGCCGCAACTATTTTGAGGCGGCCTATAAGGATCCTTCCTCGTTGGGGGTGGCGGAGGCCGCCATGGGCGCGATCATCCCGGTCAACGCCCGGCCGCAGGACAGGGTTCTCAAGGTTTGGTGGTATAAGGAAATTCAGTCCCCGGGGAACGTCTTCGGATCTTTCTTTGTGCCCTCGAAACAGGGCACCTACACCACTTCCTTCCCCGCCAGTGCTCCGGAGATCGTCATGGCCTCCAATGCCGGCTCGGGTCCGTTGACCGCCGCCGAGGGGGCGGGTTTCCTCTACATCCAGAACGTCGCGGACGCCATCGGGTACAATCCCAACGAGGAACATGCGGTCATGACGGGGGGTGTCGTCTACGCTTTGCGCGACGACCTCAACAACACCTCAGCCGGAAGCTCTTACACCTCGGACAAGTTCGTCCTGCTGGCCTACACGTCCCCGACGGACGGACGTCCAGCTATGACGGCGTTCAAGGTGCTGCGCGAGAACGCGACCTACTCCTTCAACTACCCCGTGACCGCGGGCACCATGCTTCAGCCGCCCATGCCGCTGGCAGTTCTTCCCCTTGCTTTGGATCCCAACAGCAAGGTTTCGAAGAATCGCGAAGCGAACGTGACCAACGGTTCGGACAGCTCCCTGCTGAATGCGGGGGTGCCGACCGCGGTCAGGACGACCTATCAGAAGTTCACGTTTAAGGACCGGAAGGGCTTCGATTGGGTTTATCGTGGTCCCCACGCTACCTCCGCCACCAACGCGGCCTTTGGGATGCAGTTCTGGTACCCCATGCAGAATGGGTTCTTCATTCCAGGTCTTGCGACCCAGCCCGAGGTGGGCACGCCATTGCCCTACCTCCTGCCGAGTTCGGGAGCTCCGTATTCTGGATCCGGGGTGTTTGTCGATCCGGTCGTCGTCACCTACCGCCCGACCTGGCCGCAATTCGCTCCCACGCTGCGGGTGGCGGAAACCCTCACGCTTCCCAAAGCCGGGCTTCCCGCCGTCTACGGTCAGACGAGCGCGCAGGTGCTTTACCAGCAGTCTTACGCTACCGATCTCAGGACGAGCGTGGTGCTTCACGACTCCTTCCGGGAAAAGACGCTAGCGCTGGGCTCGGCGGCGGGCCTCCTCAAGCTCCCTGCGTCCATCGCCACGACTTCCGATGCCGGCAAGACCTACTTCCAGCGGCTGCCGCCCCACCTGCAACGGCGATTCTACTTCGACCCACTCCGTGGCACTTCCGGCACTTTGGTGCTTCTGGGACAGCTGGTGCAGGAACCGGTGGGTGAATCCTACCTCAATCTGAACGTCCTGTCGGACGACGACCGCAGGATACTGGGGGAGCTCGTCGGCTCCACCGATCCTGACTCCGCGGCGTGGTCTACGGCCGTCGCCAGTCTTGCGACCACGATCGAGACGCACCGGGCGGATCCGGTGAATCCCAGCCGCTACCGCCGTGAGGCGTCCCTTGACCGAGCCGTTACGTCGGCCTCGGTGGTCGAGATCGGCGACCCCGAAAGCGCCGTGGTGAACTATGCCCTGACCGCTCCAGGTACCGGTGCCGGCTGGGTCACGCTGGTCTTCGGCGGAGGCAGCGCCTTCACGCCCGGCACCGAGGCGGTCGACATGCAGATCGTCCGCGTCGTACCCGACCTCTATCCGGGCGAGATGAAGGTTCTCTTCTCCGAGAACCCGCTGGATGAGCAAGTCACCCTCAGACACACCGCCGACTTCCGTGGTCAGCCCGGCAATTACGAGTTCGAGTGGCGATATGCCCAGCCTGGCTCTGACGGTCAGGCTCCGGCGATCTACGCCTACGCGATGTCGTCGCGGTTGCAGTCCGCCGCTTGGAAGATGCTCCGTAATCCCACGGTCCTGCGGCCTGCGCAGTCCGTGTACGACGCGGCGCCGACCGTGGCCCTTGCCCGGCAGGCCGCGATCAAGGACTCCTCTTGGACGGCCTGGTCGGCCGATTTGCGTCCCGGCATCGCGCTGCGCGCATCGAATGTGGATTTTTCATCGGGCGTGCCGGTCAGGGTCATTTTCAGCGCCGCCTCGTTGCTTCCGCAGTCGGGCTGGGAGCTCTACGTCAACAGCACCAAGGTTTTGACCTACAAGAAGCCTGGCGTCACCGCGTCAGCCGCGGCAGCGTCGGCGCTCCTGAAGGAGGAGGAGGGAGGGTTGCCGTTGCAGTTTGAGCTGCCGACGGGCTATTTCGTTGCCGGGGCCAACCAGATCGAAGTGCTCCTCTATACAACGGCCGCCGCAAACACGCTGGAATCCTTGGATTTCCGGCTTCATGCCGCCCAAGAGGCGGATCGGGTTCTCGTGCAGGGTAGCCCATGGGTGCGGCCGAATGGGGATCTGACCAACATCGTTACGGTCGGAGGATCGCCGACGAATCCGCTCAGCACACCTTTGCTCATGCTGGGGGATAACTACTTCACGATGCGCTACCGGCCCAAGCCGGGCAGCGGACTTGTCGTGCCCGATACTACATGGTCCCGCTGGGCCGAACCCAAGCTCGTAGAGGGGTTCGTGAAGCGTGCGCTGGCGGGCATCAACCCATTCAATCAGCGCATCAAGAATTACGGGAGCTCCTCGATCGACACCGACGTGAGCGTGCTCACGGAGGCGGGCAAGCGCTGGGAGGGCAACGTCGCCCTGTCGCTCGCCAACATCAACAACTTCGGCCTGATCGAGATCTACGAGACCCTTCTCAATCGCGCCCGCGCGATCAGCATCGATTCCGGGTACGACGATCCCTCGGCTAACAATGCGCTGCTGCTCGCCGCGGGCTACCTGAACGACCTCTACGTGGTACTGGGCAATGAAGCCTTTGCCGACGCCGCCAACTCGACGATCGCGGTGGACCAAGGCACCAACATCACGACGGTCAACACCTCGCGCTTCGCCTTCGAAGGCCAAGTTTCGAATGTGCTGGAGGAAGAATTGGGCCTGCTGCGCGGCCGGGATGATCTTCTGGCGCCTGGCGTTCGGGTGGCGCCGATCTACAATCGGATGTATTGGAACTTCACGCGGGGCATCAACTCGGGCGAGGCCTTCTACGCACTGAACTACAACATCCGCGAGGCGGCTTTCGGGCCCGCCACCAACGGAACCGTCGACGCTGCAGACGCGCAATGGATGTTCCCCCAGGGGCACGGTGACGCCTATGGTCACTATCTCACCGCCGTTAAGGGCTACTACCGCCTCCTTCAGAGCCCGAAATTCACCTGGTCGCCCCGCGCCGAGGCAGTCACGATCCTCAGCCAACCCGTGACGGTCGACTATTACGACGAGAGAAAGTTCGCGGATTCCTCGGCCAGCGTGGCGAGAACCGCCCAGCAGATCCTCAACCTGACCTATCGCCAAGCCTACCAGGATGGATCCCCGGGTTGGGCCCAGTTCCGCGACGGCCGCTACAACACCAATACCGGTGTAAGCCGTTACTGGGGCGTCGACGAATGGGCTTCCCGCTCCATCCAGGGAGCCTACTTCAACTGGCTCACTGGCAATTCCATGCTGCCTGATCTGGACGTCGACCCGAACAAGTCGGGCGTGCAGCGTATCGACCGTAACACCGTCACCGGACTGGCGGAAATCGCCGTGGTTGGAGGAGCGTTGCAGTCGACCCTCGACAGCGCGAATGCCCGCCTCAACCCGCTGGGTCTCAGTCCCGGCGCCATCGCGTTCGATATTTCCCCGACTGAGCTCAAGGCGGGCAAATCCCACTTCGAGCAGGTTTACGACCGCGCTCTCCAGTCGGCGCTCAATGCGAAGGGCGCGTTCGACCAGGCCTCCAAGATGTCGGCGATGCTGCGGGGCCAGGAGAACCAATCGAGCGGCTACTTTGAGGCCTACACCAATCAAGAGGCCGCCTTCAATCGGCAGCTGATCGAGATCTTCGGGTCGCCTTACTCAGCGGAGGTTGGTGCCGGGCGTACCTATGCGCAGGGGTACGAAGGGCCCGACACCTTGCTCTGGTTCCTGATCGACCGGCCGGCGGGAGGCCTGGTCGACACCGATTCGTCCCTCACGGTCACCTTGAACGCGCCCACGGACTTTAGGGCGGTTTCGTTCGCCGACTTCGATCTTGCCCGAACCAACACGACGGCTCTGGCCAGCACCACGTCCCGAACCGTCACGATCAGCCCGAGCCGCTTCGTGCAATTCGCCGACCAATGGGCCAGCACCCGCGGCGGTTCCTTGGGATCGAGACCCGCCACCGGGAATCTTCAGCAACTACTGCTGTCCTCCCACATGGCCCAGATGGAGCTCATTGCGTCGGTTAGCCGCTTCCAGCACCGTTACGAATCATTCCTCGGGCACAAACGGCTGCTCGACGATTATTTTTCCATCGCGGCGAGGGCGGAGCAGTTGGAGCAGTCCGAGTTGGGTCGGATCGATGGCCTCAGGAGAACCGCCGCCGACCTAGCGATCGCCTCCCAAGTGATGGGAACTACCGCTGATTTTATCCATGGTATTTTTGACAGTGTGAAGGAGGGGGTTCCCGATGTCATAGGATTCTCCAACGACGCCCTTTCCGGGGCATCGGCCGTGATTAGCAATATCGGGGTTGTGGTGGGCTTCGCCCTGAAGTTCGGAGCCATCGCTACCGGGGGAGCCGCGATCGGCACCGAATCGGCGAAAGACAAGGCGATCGAAAACCTGCCGTACAATCTGGGAGACATCCTTGGTCAGTACACCGACCGGCAGGTTGTTTATGAGTTTCAGTTGCGCTACCGCGAAGCTGCCATGGCCCACTACGAAGTCGCCCAGAACGCTGCCAAACTCCAGAGGGCGGCCGAGGCGGTCAATCGCCAGCTGAGCGAGGGCAACCGGCTTCTCGCCGAGCGCGCGCTCTTCCGCCAGCGGGCGGCCGCGGTGGTTCAGGGCTACCGTACCCGCGACGTTGTCTTCCGCACGTTCCGCAACGAGGCGCTTGAACAGTATCGCACTCTGTTCGACCTCGCCAGTCGCTACACCTATCTTGCCGCCAAGAGCTACGACTATGAGACCGGCCTGCTCGGGTCCACCGCTGGTCAAGGTGTGCTCAACTCCATCGTGGCCGCCCGTTCGCTCGGCGACCTGACCGGCAACGTACCGCGGGCGACTGCTGGTTCGACGGGCGACGCGGGATTGGCAGGCGCCATGGCCAAGCTGCAGTCCGACTGGTCAGTCGCCAAGTCACGTCTCGGCATCAACAATCCCGACCAGAACGGCACCGTATTCTCGCTCCGGCGCGAGTTGTTCCGCATCCGCGACGACCCGGCCATCACCACCGACGACACCATCTGGCGTCAGACGCTGGAGCAAAACTTCGTTCCGAACCTGCTCGCCGATCCCGATGTGGCGCTCCTGTGCCGCAATCTCCAGAAACCGGATGGAAGTTCGGTTCCCGGCATCATCCTTTCGTTCCGCACCGCGATCCAGCACGGACAGAACTTCTTCGGTTTGTCGCTGGCGGAAGGTGACCACGCCTTCTCGGCGTCCAACTACTCCACGAAGATCTATTCGGTTGGAGTCGTCCTTACCGGCTACGTCGGCATCGACCCCAATCTGAATGGTTCGGCGACGTCCCCGGTGGTATTCGGTACCACTCCCAACGCGCTCAGCGCCACGCCCTATATTTACCTCATCCCGACCGGTACCGACTACATGCGGGCACCGCCGTTGGGTGATACCGACGACATCCGCGGCTGGCAGGTGGCCGATCAGGCGCTGCCGCTGCCGTACAACCTCGGCGCGACGAAGTTCTCCTCGTCCCAGTACGTCTATGCCAACGGCTCCCTCATGGAGGTACCGTGGGTGACGCGTCGCCACAATGCCTTCCGGGCGGTCAGCGAACCTTCGTTCTTCTACAGTTCAACACCGGCCGAGTTCACCAGTTCCCGACTCGTCGGCCGCAGCGTCTGGAACAGCGGCTGGAAGCTCGTCATCCCCGCCTACACGTTGCACTCCAACGAGCAGGAAGGCCTCAACCGGTTCGCGGCGAGCGTTTCCGACATCAAGCTGTTTCTCCGCACGTACTCCAACTCGGGTAACTGAGCCATGATCACGCAACGAGTCCTTGCCGCCGTCCTTTTCCTGGTGCCGCTGGCTGTCGCGGGCTTGCGGGCGCAGGAGGTGAAGTCCCGTCCGGTCGGTTTCCTCACCCAGACGATTCCCGCCGGGCAGACGGCTTCGTTCTCGATTCCGTTCGACCCCGACGTCTCCAGCCAGCGCGACTCCATTCGACAGGTCAGCGCGGTGGGAGTCTCCCATCTCGACTCCGAGGGTGCCACGTGGGCGGCAGGAGCTTTTTCGTCGGCGAGCTCTCCCTACGCGGTCCGGTTCACCACGGGGGCGGGTGCCGGTCGTATCTTCCTAGTCAGCTCCACGGCCAATACCGCCTCGCGGCTCTACCTGGAAACCGACGGGCTTGACCTCACGTCGCTGGGCATCGCCGCCGGTGCCGGGTTCGAGGTGCTTCCGGCCGACACGCTCGCCACGTTCTTCGGATCAAACGCCCCCGGTGACGGACTGGTGGTGCAGGGCGGTGCTGACGCGAGGAGCGCGGACCTTGTGCAACTCTGGGCGGGATCTGACTGGAAGCGTTACTATTTCAACACGCTCTGGAACCGCTGGGCCTTGGATTCCGACGCCGAGGTGGATCCTGGCCGGAATCATGCGCTGCTTCGCCCTGACCGGGGAATCATGATCACCCGGCGTGGAGACACGCCCTTGGTCGTGGCCGTGGTCGGACGCGTGCTCGCGGTTCCCCATCGTGCGGTGCAACTGGGTACCGAAGGTGCGCGGAGCCTGATGGCTACGATGCAGCCGGGTGATGTCACCTTGGGGGGCCTGGGCCTGCAGCGTTCCGACCGCACTGCCGGCTGGCGGTCATCGAGTGATCCCGCCAAGGCGGACATCCTTTCCGTGTGGAGCGGCGCGACGTGGCTTAACTTCTTCCATAACGATGCAGCGGGTTACTGGCAAAGGGTGGGCGATGCCTCTCAAAACCGGGATGGATTCTTGATCCGGGCCGGTGTTCCCGTGTTCGTGCAGCGTCAATCTGCGGCGCCCGCCGCTATCGACCGCACGATCATCTTCCCGGCGGCCCTGCCTTGAGGAGCTCCGACTCCGGGCGTCGCACGGTGCGCTGCTTAATCTCGTTACTTTGCGGGATACTTACGTCCGGACTTTGCTTCGGACAATCGGTCGAGTTGGAGAGCTTCAGTGCGACGGGCGCCGCCGGCGCCGTCCGTCCTGGATCGACCTGGGTCGGCAACGTTCAGCGTGCTCCGGAAGTGGTTGTGGTCGGGGGAACTGCGAAGGATGACAACGGCTGGGGTGGCACGTCGGTTGGGCTAGACCTTTCGGCTATGCGGTACGTCACGATCACCGCGCAACGGAACTCCGGCCACGAGTCGCCCTTCGTCGTGCTGGAGCTCAGGGACGCCAACCTGAACCCGCACGTGGTATCGGTCGCCAGCGCGCAGTTCTCCGCGTCCACGGTCTCTCCGGTCGAGATTTCTCTCGGTTCGTGGTCGGTAGGGTTCAATCCGGCGCAGGTTCGCGAGTGGAGCATAGGCGGTGGCACCGTGGGCCTGCTGCCTTTTCGCATGTCCCTGGATGGCATTTCATTTTCCACCTCCTCGGCGGCCTTGCAGCCCGTCATCACGGTGCAGCCTGCGGACCTCTTGGTCGCCAGTGGGGGAGGAGCCGCGTTTTCCGTGGCGGCGGCGGGCGCGACCTCTTACCGTTGGTTCTTCAATGGTATCCAGATCGAAGGCGCCACTTCAGCGACCCTCCAACTGCCAGCCGTGACCTCCGCGGCGGTGGGCCTTTATCGGGCGGATGCGATCAACGGGAACGGCGTGACGGCGAGCCGCCAGGCCGCCCTGCGCGTTGTTGATGTCCAGGGTGCTCATGCCTTGGCCGAGGTGAATTCAGCCGGTTACCGGGCTGGTGCCCAACTCGTCCTTTCGCTCACGGTGGCATACTCGGGCCAGCCGGGATCGGTTGCCGTCCAGGTCCTTCTGCCGGCCGGTTGGAACTTTGCCTCCGAGACCAGTCGCGGCGCGGACGTGGTTCCTGCCTCGACCGGCTCCGGAGGACTCCTGGAGTGGCGTTGGTCAAGCCTACCGGCCAGCCCCGTGAGCTTCACCTATTCGCTTCAGGTGCCGCCCGAGGCCCTCGGGCCCAAGTCCATCACGGCGCAACTTCAGATCACCAACTCAGGCGTGAGCGGGGCGATCCTAGCGAAGCCTGATCCGCTGATCGTCAATTCCGCACCGCGTCCGCACACGGCCGATATCAACGGGGACTACCGGATCGGCTTGGTGGAGCTCACCCGGGTCATTGAACTCTACAACACCCGTAACGTGGCGCTTTCGCGCCGCACGGGTGCCTATTTGCCTGACATCTCGGGGGAGGACGGGTTCGCCGCCAATCCTTCCGCGACCGGTTCAGGCAGCATTGCCCGCTATCATGACGCCGACACAACGCGGGACGCGCAGATCAACCTCGTGGAGCTGACGAGGGTCATCGAGCTCTACAACCAGCGTTCGGGGGCGGTCCGCAACGGCCAGTACCGAGTGAGCAGCGGAACCGAGGACGGTTATGCACCCGGGGTCTGAGGGGCTGGGGTGCCTTTTCGCCAGTGTGCGAAGCATTACCGCCCGGTTCCTTTTGCCTGCGGCCTTGGTCTTGGCCGACTGCGCGGTTGCCCGCGATGCGACGCCAACGGGCGGTGGACGTCTGGAGGAGCAGGCGTTGCTCCGCATATTGCCTTTAACGAACGGACTGACTCTCGGGATGACTTGGGATGAAGTGGTAAACCGCTACGGTTCTGCGGGTGCGGAAAACGGCGGCGCAGGATCGCAGTTCAGACACGTGGCCTATCGGGATTTTTCCGTCATCATCGATGTCCTAAGCGGGCGGGTCGTCTCGATTCGGCTTGGTGCCGGGGTGAAGCTTGCCGGTGGCGTGGGCATCGGCAGCCGCTGGGCTTCGGTGCAGGAGGAATTCGCCGGTTTGGCTGAGGGTGAGGATCCTCTTCAGTTGGACCTCCGTGGAGTGCGAGTCTCATTCGAGCGTTTCGGCTCCGAGGTCTCCGGCATCCAGATCCGGCGAGCAGAGGGTCCCAAGGCCTCCTCCACTGCCGTGAAGCCGCGTGCCTTGGAAAGCAGTCGTATCTGGCCCCTCTCCAACGGTGTGGCTGTCGGGAGCTTTCTCGACGACGTCGTAACAAAGCTTGGTCCGCCGGAGCAAGACGACCGCCGCCATCCTTCGGTCCGTTCCCTGCGCTACAAGGGCATCGTCCTTCTGTTCACCACCCAGGATGGCGGATTCCATCGGGCGCTGCTGGTAGGTACCGAGGTTAAGCTCGCCTGCGGGTTAGGCGTCGGCAGCTCGGAAGAAGAGGTGCGGCGCGGTTTCCCGCAGGTGCGGGAGCCGATTGTTGGTGCGCCGCTTCGCTACGCCGAGCCAGGCTACGAGGCGAGATTCCTCGTTCGGGAAGGTGTCGTTGAGCAGATCGAGCTTCGCCGACTGTAGGACCCGGAGCGGTTGGCGTTGGGATTGGCGCTACGTAGCCTTACGCTTGCGCGGCTACCGCGCAGATTCGACGCCCAGCAGCTCGATTTCGGGCGAGAGGTAGCCGGGGCGGACGGGTTCGTCGCGCAGGAGATCGGTGCTGAGGTACTTCTTGTTGCTGTCGCAGAAGATGGTGGCGACGGTGGCGTCGGGGCCGAGGTCTTCCTGGACCTGGAGGGCGCCGAGGAAGTTCGCTCCGGAAGAGATGCCGACCGCCAGTCCGAGTTGAGCAGCGAGGCGCTGGGCCATCAGGATCGCGTCGCCGTCGGGCACCGCGATCACCCGGTCGAGTTCGGCGAGCTGCACGATGGCCGGGATGAACTCGTCCGAGACTCCCTGGATGCGGTGGCGTCCGACCTTGTGTCCGGTGGAGAGCGTCGGCGACTCGGCGGGTTCGAGGGGATGGATCCGCACGCTTGGGTGGAGCGAGCGCAGGTGCCGGCCTACGCCCATCACGGTGCCGCCCGTGCCCACGCCCGCCACGAAGGCGTCGGGCCGGCGGCCGAGGGACTTGAGTTGCGCCCAGATCTCCGGGCCGGTGGTGAGCGCGTGGGCCTCGACGTTGTCTCCGTTCGCGAATTGCCGCGGCAGGAAGACGTCCGTCCGGCGCGCCGCCTGTTCCTCGGTCATGCGGATCGCGCCGAGGAAGCCGCCTTCGTCGGGCGAGACCGGGCGCACCTCGGCGCCGAGGCTGCGGATGAGGAGGACGCGTTCGCGGCTCATCCAATCGGGCATGAAGATCGTGACACGGCAGCCGAGGGCGCGACCGGCGGCCGCGAAGGCGATGCCTGTGTTACCGCTCGTCGCCTCGAGGATGTGGTGGCCCGGGGAAAGCTCCCCTCGCTCGACGGCTCGCCGGAGGATGTGCAGCGCCATCCGGTCCTTGATGCTGCCGGTGAGGTTGTAGCTCTCGAGCTTGGCATGCAGGACGCGCTCGCGTCCGCGGAAACGGAAGCGGACGCCGACGAGCGGGGTGTGGCCCACTAGGCGCGAGAGCGCGTCGAGGCGGGCGGAAAGATCATTCGGCGGGACGCTCATGAAAGTTGCTCAGGCCAGGCTTGTAACCAAGCCGGCGGCGCGCAGGGCGTTGACGACCTCCTCCACGTGGGCGGGGCCGCGGGTCTGCAGCACGAGCTCGACCTCGACGTACTGCGCGGAAAGCGACGAGAACGCACGCTGATGGTGCACCTCGTCGATGTTGGCGCCGGCGCGGGCGACGGTGCTGGTGATCAACGCCAGCGAACCGGGGACGTCGCGGGCCCCGACGCGAAGGCGGACGAGCCGACCGGCGCGGACCATCCCGCGGCCGATGATCGACGAGAGCAGGAGCGGGTCGATGTTGCCGCCGCACAGGATGAGGCCGACGCGGCGGCCTCGGAAACGCGCTGGTTCGGCGAGCAGCGCCGCGAGCCCGGCCGCGCCCGCGCCTTCGACGAGCGTCTTCTCCACCTCGAGCAGCATGACGATCGCCTGCTCGAGGTGGCCCTCGTCGACGAGCACGACATCGGAGACCCATTTCGCCGCGAGTTCGCGGGTGAGCATTCCCGGCCGACCGACCGCCATGCCGTCGGCCAGCGTGCTCTCGCCTTGCGGGAGGCTCGCGCCCTTCAGGGCGTTGTACATCGCCGGGAAGCGCCGCGCCTGCACGCCGACCACCTCAAGGTTTGGCCGGAGCGCGCGGGCCGCGGCCGCCACTCCGCCGATCAGTCCGCCCCCGCCGATCGAGATCACCAAGGTGTCGAGACTCGGCACGGCCTCGAGCATCTCAAGCCCCAGCGTGCCCTGACCCGCGATCACGCCGGGATCGTCGTACGGATGGACGAAGGTGAGCCCGCGCTCGCGGGCGAGGGCGTCGGCGTGGTCGCGGGCCTCCTCGAGGGTGTCGCCGGCGGTGACGACCTCGGCTCCGAAGCCGCGCGTGCGCTCGACCTTCACGGCCGGTGTGTGCCGGGGCATCACGATGACCACGGGTATCCCGAGCCGATGGCCGTGGTACGCCACTCCCTGCGCGTGGTTGCCGGCGCTCATCGCCACGACGCCGCGACGTCGTTCCTCGGGGCTGAGTTGCGAGAGCCGATGGCACGCACCGCGCTCCTTGAAAGACGCGGTGAACTGCAGGTTCTCGAACTTGAGATGGACCTCCGCGCCGGTGATCTCGCTCAGCGTGCGCGAGAACACGCAGGGCGTCTCCAGCACGTGGCCGCGGATGATATCCGCGGCGCGGCGGATGTCGGCGAGGTCGACGGGCATGGGCAGGCGAAGAACTTTACGTCCGGACCTCTTCCTCAGAGCCGGCGCGGCAGGCGCGCGTCGAGCTCGGTGAGCTTGAAACGCACGCTGACGATGTAGGCCTGCTCGCCCTCGGCCCAATGGCCGTAGGTCGTCGTCACGAAGGTGCCGTCGGGCAGCAATTCCACGCCCGGGTAGCAGCAGTCGGCCCCCTTGGTGTTGTCCAGGATCCGAACGCGGTACTGTCCCTCGCGGCCCTGCACGATGTCGTCGTAGGTGCCGACCCAGCCGACCCAATCGCCCTTCGTGGGGCTCTCGTGGGTGGTGTCGCGGAAGCTGATGAAAAGGCGCCCGTCGGTCGCGTATTTCGCGACGTGGCGGTCGCCCGTGAGCGCGGCGGGCAGTTCGCGCGGCTCGCTCCAGGTGAGGCCCTCGTCATTCGAGAAGATCACGTACGAGTTATAGCGGCGGGAGTTCTCGCGCAGCAGCACGGCGATCTGCTTGCCGTCGGGCGAGCGCAGGGCGCCGGGCTCGCAGAGGTTGGCATCGGGCAGCGAAGCGATGGGTGCGGGCGTGCTCCAAGTGAGGCCGCCGTCCCGCGAGAGCGAGGTGTAGACCCAGAAGCGCCACGGTTTGGCGGCCGGAGAGGTGTGGCTACTCCACGGGCTCTTCATCCGGTACTTCTCCTCCGAGCCGCCGCGGATGAAGCGGCCGTCGTCGTGGAAGAAGGCCAGGTAGTGGCCGGGGCCGGTGCGCAGTTCGATCACCGTCGACATCGTGACGACGCCGCCGAAGTCGCCGATGGGCTTAAGGTCACCCCACGTCGCGCCGTCGTCTTCGGTCACCGCCATGCGGATCGGGTGGAGGCCGCTGAACATGATGATCCGCCGCTTGCCGGCGGCGTCGACGACGCGGTGCAGTGTCGGCACCTCGAGCGACGTTTCCCATGAGCGCGGGGTCGGGAGTCGCGGACTCCACGTGAGGCCGCCGTCGGTGCTGCGCTTGTAGACGATGGCGCCGCGACCGTGGCCCTTCGGATAGACGATGAGCATCGTGCGGTTGTCCTCGAGTAACACGGTGGTCGGATGGCCGAGGTACTGGCCGGGCTCGCGGTCGACGATCACCTGCCGGTCGCGTTCGGCGCTGATGTCCACAACAGGGATGCTGTAGCCCGGCGGCAGCTTGGTCCGGAGCTTGGATGCGGGCGCGACCCGGGTGTCGCGCTTCTGCGCCGGCGTCTGCTGGGCTGGAGCAACGACCGGAACGAGGGCGAGGGCGGCGAGCAGGCGCAGGGCGTGAGTCATGTTAAGGGTAAGGCGCGGATTCACTTGCCGGCAAAGGGCCGGCGCGCGGCCTTCTCCTCGGTGGGGAAATCGGCCGGCACGGGGATCGTCACCTTGCCGGTGGCGGCCCACTCGACTCCGCGGAGAAACGTGGTGATGAAGCCGACGCTCTCGAACGAGTAATCCTCGTGGCCGAGGATGGTGTGGAACACGCGGCCCTTGCCGTGATCGATCACCATCAGGGCGGGCTCGTGGCGGCCGGTGCCCTTGAAGTCGGGCGAGGAGAAGGCGGTCGCGAGGATGGTCATGTTCTCCGCGGGGCCACGCAGGCGGTCGTAGCACTCGTCCTGCGTGTGGCGCCAGCGGCGCGGGAGGCCGCGCATGATCGGGTGGTCGGCGGCGCGGGTCTCGATCACGAATTCATGCTGCGGACCGTGCGAGCCGGCGTTGCCCGGCGAGGTGTCGCGCACCAGCTTGCCGGCGGCGTCGTAGTAGACGTAGGGGCCCGACTTCTCATTGCGGCCGCCCCAGCCGCCGAGGCCGATCATGCGGTTGTAGGCGGGCCATCCTGGAAAGGAGTTGTTGGCCGCATGCACGGAGACGAAGCCGCCGCCGCGCGCCACGAACTCCTCGAACGCGCGCTGGGTGGCTTCGGGCCAGTCGGCCGCTTTCCAGCCGAAGTTGGAGACGACGACGTCGTATTTCGCGAAGTCGGGCGCGAAGCCGGGGTCGGCCTTGGGCTCGGGCAGGTTCTCGGCCGCGGGGGCCGGGTACTGGGAGAGCCACTTCTCGCCCTTCCAGGCGAAGCGCGTGCGGGCGACGGTGACCTCGAATTGGCCGGTGGCCTCGAGGTACGCCTTCATCATGGCCGTGGATTTCGGCCAGACGACGTGGTTGTTCTGGCCGTCGACGATCAGGACGCGGATCTTTGCGGCGAGTGGTTGAACGGCCAGCAGGCCGAGGACGAGCGCAAGCAGGGCGGGGTGTTTCATGACGGGCGGAGCTTGCTCCCACACCGCGGCGAGGCAACTCCGGCGGGGAGGGGCGGAAATGCATCGGAGTCAGATGAGGCGATCAGGCGCTTCAGGGAGGTCTGACACGGCCATCCGTTGAGCCTTCCGACCTTTTTTCATATCCGGACGGAGGTTCGGAACCTATAGCGGTTGTCTCAACGACGAAGGGCAGGACGTCGGGGAACGAGGCAAGATGCCTCGTCCACGGCGGACAGGCGGCTTGTTGGTCGGAACATCAGTCTGAGCCACACCGAGTGGACGAGGCATCCTTGCCTCGTGGGATAGGTCTGAGACTGCTTCGGCTGAGAACCACGCGTTCCTTCTGGTCCCGTTTCCGGCTAACCGCCGATGTAGTTGGCGAGTAGCCGCAAGAAGGCGCCAGCGGCGCTTTTCTTCCCTCAATGCCGTCTGGTGTCGCTGAGCGACCAGGCCCCGACCGGCTTGCTGCGGAGCCGGTCGATGGTCTCGAGGCGGGCGGGCTGGCAACGCTGGGGCGGCAGGCCCGCGAGGATCGACTCGAGGTCGTCGACGACCATCTCGCCGATGAGCGGCTGGATCTCGGGGACGCTGCCGCAGCGGTGCGCCTGCACGAGGGTGTTCGGCGTGTCGCGTCCGGGTTCGTCGGCCGGGATCGGCTCCACGGGCCAGACGTCGATGCCGGCGCGAATGTGGCCGGAGCGGGCTGCGGCGAGCAGGGCGGGGAAGTCCACGATCTCCGCGCGGCTCGCGAGGATGACGACGCTGCCGGGCCGCAGGCGGGCGAATTGGGCGGCGCCGATGCGGCCCGTGTTCTCGCTGGTATTGGCGGCGAGCAGGAAGACGACGCGGGCGCGCTCGAAGCATTCGTCGAGCGTCGCGGGGATCAGGTCCTGCTCGCGCAGGACCGAAGGGTGGATCCACGGATCGTGGATGAGGATCTCGCGCGTGAACGGGCGGAGGAGCGGCACGAGCGCGCGACCGAGGTTGCCGTGTCCCACGAGCGCGAGGGTCTTCCCGTGGAGGAGGAAGGAGTCGTGGTTGTCGCCCTTGAACTCGCGGCGGGCGCGCACCGCGGCGTCGGCCTCGTGCATGCGGCGGGCGAGGGAGATCGCCATGCCGAGGGCCATCTCGGCGACGGGGCGCGCGTAAACGGGGGCGGTGGAGAGCACGGGGATGCCGCGCCGGTGGCACTCGGCGTAGTCGACGTTGGGCAGGAAGTTGCTCTCCACGTTGAACACCGCGCGCAGCCGTGGGGCGCGGTCGAGCCGGTCCTTGCCGAGCGGGGATTGCCCGATGAGCGCGACCGCCTCCGGCAGGTGCGCATCGAGGTGCGCGGGGTCGGCTGGCGAGCCGTCGTGCCACAGCACGCGGCCGAGCCGCTCAAGCCGGCGGCGGGTCGAGGCGTCGAAGATGCGGTCGAGCCGGCGCGGGAACGGATCGAGAAGGATGACGCCCTCTGCGTTGGCCATGGCGACGCGTCAGGTGCGATAGTACGTGCGGAACCAGTCCACGAAGCGACGCAGTCCCTCCTCGAGTGGCACCTTGGGCGTGAAACCCACTTCGCGCTGGATGCGCGTGAGATCGGCGCAGGTCTCCGTCATGTCGCCCGGTTGCGGGGGCAGCAGTTCAACCTCGGCCTTTTTCCCTAGTAGTTCCTCGAGCATCCGCACGAAGAGCAGCGTCTCGACGGGCCGGTGGTGGCCGAGGTTATAGATCCGCAGCGGCGGCACCGGCGGCGTGGCGGGTGGGTAGAGGAGGACCTTGAGGACGCCGTCGACGATATCGTCGACGTAGGTGAAGTCGCGGAGGTTCTTCCCGCCGTTGAACAGCCGGAGCCGCTCGCCGGCGAGGATGGCGCGGGAAAACAGGGTGGGCGCCATGTCAGGCCGGCCCCAGGGCCCGTACACGGTGAAGAACCGCAGGCCGGTGATGTTCAGCCCGTGGTTGTGCGCGTAGCTGTGGGCCATGAGCTCGTTGGCCTTCTTCGTCGCGCCGTAATACGAGACGGGCTGGTCGGTGTTGTCTTCCTCGCGGAACGGCGGCCGCGCTCCCGCGCCGTACACGCTGCTGCTCGAGGCGAACACGAGGTGGCGCGGCGGGTGGCGCCGGCAGGCTTCGAGCACGGTGGCGAAGCCCTCGAGGTTGCTCCGCGTGTACGCGGCCGGCTGCTCCATGCTGAAGCGCACGCCCGGCTGGGCGCCTAGGTGTACCACGTAATCGGGTCGGAAATGGGCGACGAGCGCCGGAAACTTTGCGGCGTCGGCGAAATCCGCCTGCAGGAATCGGAAGCCGTCGAGCGGGGTCAGCTCGTCCAGCCGCGCCCGCTTCAGCGCCACGTCGTAGTAGTCGCTCAGGCTGTCCACGCCCAACACCTCGCAGCGCCGCGTTTCCGCGAGGCGCCGCGCGACGTGGTGGCCGATGAAGCCGGCGACGCCGGTCACGAGGACTTTCATCGCGCGGGAGATACCCGCTCGTCGCGGAAAAAGCTAGGTCGGGTTTCGCGGCGCGATGCATCCGCGTGGACTGTCAGGCGGGAAATCCGCCGCGGACCGGGCGGAGGTTCAGGCCGTTTTTCCCGCGGGGCGGCGCACTTCGTTTCGCCGGCGCGGCGCGTCGCGGGAAAATTTCCAAAACGGCGCTTGATCGCCGAAAAACCAGACCTTTACCTTGCGCCGATTTTGTCCACGCCAACGTTCACCGCATGAAAATCAAAGCCTACCTCAAGCCGCACTGCGGCTGGTCCAACGGGGTTCGCGCGATCCTGCGAAAGCACAACCTGCCGTTCGAGGACATCGACATCATCAACAACCGCGACAACTACGCCGAGATGGTGCGGAAGTCCGGCCAGCCCCTCTCCCCCTGCGTGGAGGTCGACGGCGTCATGCTTGCCGACGTCTCCGGCGAAGAGGTCGAGAATTATCTCCTCAGCAACGACCTCGTTAAACCGAGCGACGTCCGGCCGGACGTCCCCACCAACGCGGGCTGCTCGGATGAGGAGCACGCCAAGATGGCCACCAAGACGATCCGCTTCTTCTAGTCCGACGCTGAGAGCCAACCGCACATAACAAGTTTCACGGGCCGCTCTCGCTGATGACGGGAACGGCCCTTTTTATGCTCTAAGCTCCCCGCCCGAACCTTTCGCCGACATGAACCACAGCCTCCGCCACGCCACCCAACCGACCGCCGAACCCGTCCGCACCGAGCCGCGGCGTTCCCCCGGCCAGCCGGTCAAACAGGGCCTGTACGACCCGTTCTTCGAGCACGACGCGTGCGGCGTGGGCTTCGTCGTCGACATGCACGGGCGCAAGTCGCACCAGATCGTGGCCGACGGGCTCCAGATCCTGCGCAACCTCGACCACCGCGGCGCGAGCGGCGCGGAGATCAACACGGGCGACGGCGCGGGCATCCTCATCCAGATGCCGCACCGGTTCCTGCAGGAGGCCTGCCGCGCGGCCCGCTTCACGCTGCCCGAGCCTGGCCAGTACGGCTGCGGCTTGTTCTACCTGCCGCGCAATCCGTCGATGCGCCGCCGCATCGAGGAGCGCTTCGAGCAGGTCGTGCAGTCGGAGGGGCTCACGTTCCTCGGCTGGCGCACGGTGAAGACCGACAACTCGATGCTCGGCGACACCGCGAAGTCGGTGGAGCCGTTCATGCGGCAGGCGTTCATCGGCCGCCCGGCGGGCATGGCCGACGACATGGCGTTCGAGCGCAAGCTCTACGTCGTGCGCAAGCGGAGCTACGCGGAGATCCGCACCTCGACGCTGCCCGGCGCCGAGTACTGGTACGTCGCGAGCCTCTCCCAGAAGACGCTTGTCTATAAGGGCATGCTCACGACCGAGCAGGTCGACCAGTATTTCCCCGACCTGAAGCACCCGTCGATGGAGTCGGCGCTGGCGCTCGTTCACTCGCGCTTCTCCACCAACACCTTCCCGAGCTGGGAACGCGCGCACCCGTACCGGTACCTGGCCCACAACGGCGAGATCAACACGCTGCGCGGGAACATGAACTGGATGCACGCCCGCCAGGCGCTGTTCGCCAGCGAGCTGTTCGGCGACGACATCAGGAAGATCCTCCCGATCATCAACCCCAACGGTTCCGACTCGTCGATGTTCGACAACACGCTGGAGCTGCTCGTCCTCGCCGGGCGCCCGCTGTCCCACGCGATGATGATGATGATCCCCGAGCCGTGGTCCAACCACGAGTCGATGGACGATGAGCGGCGCGCCTTCTACCAGTACCACTCGTGCCTGATGGAGCCTTGGGACGGCCCGGCCTCGATCGCCTTCACCGACGGCGTGCAGATCGGCGCGATCCTCGACCGCAACGGCCTCCGCCCGTCGCGCTACTACGTCACCCGCGAGGGGCGCGTCATCATGGCCTCCGAGGCCGGCGTGCTCGACATCCCGGCCGACCAGGTGGTGCGCAAGGGACGCCTCCAGCCGGGCCGCATGTTCCTCATCGACACCGCGCAAGGCCGGATCATCGAGGACGAGGAGATCAAGCGCGCGGTTTGCTCCGCGCAGCCCTACCGCCAGTGGCTCAACCAGCACCTGGTGCACCTGAGCGACCTGCCCGAGGCGCCGCGCATCGAGTCGCCCGACCACGCCACGCTGCTCCAGCGCCAGATCGCGTTCGGCTACACCTTCGAGGATGAACGCGTCGTCCTCGCCCCGATGGCCCGCGATGGCGTCGAGGCGATCGGTTCGATGGGCAACGACGCCGCCCTGGCGGTGCTCTCCAACAAGCCGCGCCTGCTCTACGACTACTTCAAGCAGCTGTTCGCCCAGGTCACCAATCCGCCGATCGACTCCATCCGCGAGGAGATCGTCACCTCCGCCGAGACCCGCCTGGGTTCCGAGGGCAATCTGCTCAATCCGGAGCCCACCGCCTGCCGGCGCGTCGAGCTCAAGTGGCCGGTGCTCACCAACGAGGAGTTCGGCAAGATCCGCCGTACCCAGCTGCCCGGCCTCAAGACTGGCGTGCTGCCGATCCTCTTCCGCGTCACCCGCGGCGAGAAGGGACTCGCCAAGTCCATGGAGGAGCTCTCCGTCATGGCCCGCCGCATGATCGAGGAGGAGGAGGTCAACGTCCTCATCCTCAGCGACCGCGGCGTCACCCGCGAGTTCGCGCCGATCCCGTCGCTCCTCGCCGTCGCCGGCCTGCACCACTACCTCATCCGCGAGGGCCTCCGTACCCGCGTCTCCCTCGTGCTCGAGACCGGCGACGCCCGCGAGGTGCACCACTTCGCGCTGCTCATCGGTTTCGGCTGCAGCGCCATCAACCCGTACGTCGCGTTCGAGACGATCGACGACATGATCCGCGAGGGGCTGCTCACCGGCATCGACCACAAGAAGGCCTGCGCCAACTTTGTGAAGGCCGGCTCCAAGGGCGTCGTGAAGGTCATGTCCAAGATGGGCATCTCCGCCATCCAGAGCTACCGCGGCGCCCAGGTCTTCGAGGCCCTCGGCCTGCGGCAGGACGTCATCGACCATTACTTCACCTGGACGCCGTCCCGCGTCGGCGGCATCGGGCTCGACGTCATCGCGCAGGAGGTGCTCCTGCGCCATCGCGCCGCCTACCCCGAGCGCGCCTCCGCCAGCCACGTGCTGCCCGTCGGTGGCATCTACCAGTGGCGCTCCAGCGGCGAGGCCCACCTGTTCACGCCCGAGTCGGTCCACGCCCTCCAGAAGGCCGTGCGAACGAACAGCAAGTCCGCCTACCAGAACTACGCCCGCCTCATCAACGAGCAGGGCGCCGCGCTCTGCACGCTGCGCAGCCTCCTCGAGCTCAAGCCCGCCGAGGCGGCCATCCCGCTCTCCGAGGTCGAGCCCGCCGAGAGCATCATGCGGCGGTTCAAGACCGGCGCGATGTCCTACGGCTCCATCTCACAGGAGGCGCACGAGACGCTCGCCATCGCGATGAACCGCATCGGCGGCAAGTCCAACACCGGCGAGGGCGGCGAGGACCCCGCGCGCTTCACCTGGACCAACGAACAGGGCGACTCCAAGAACTCCGCCATCAAGCAGGTCGCCTCCGGCCGCTTCGGCGTCACCAGCGAGTACCTGGTCAACGCCCGCGAGCTCCAGATCAAGATGGCCCAGGGCGCCAAGCCCGGCGAGGGCGGCCAGCTGCCCGGCACCAAGGTCTACCCGTGGGTCGCCAAGACCCGCGGCACCACCGCCGGCGTCGGCCTCATCTCCCCGCCGCCCCACCACGACATCTACTCGATCGAGGACCTCGCGGAGCTCATCCACGACCTCAAGAACGCCAACCATCGCGCCCGCGTGAGCGTGAAGCTGGTCTCCGAGGTCGGCGTCGGCACCGTCGCCGCCGGCGTCGCCAAGGCCCACGCCGACGTCGTCCTCATCTCGGGCTACGATGGCGGCACCGGCGCCTCGCCGCAGACGTCGCTCCAGCACGCCGGCCTGCCGTGGGAGCTCGGCCTCGCCGAGACCCACCAGACGCTCGTCCTCAACAACCTCCGCTCCCGCATCGCGGTCGAGACCGACGGCCAGCTGAAGACCGGCCGCGACGTCGCCATCGCCGCCCTGCTCGGCGCCGAGGAATTCGGCTTCGCCACCGCGCCGCTCGTCGCCACCGGCTGCATCATGATGCGCGTGTGCCACCTCAACACCTGCCCGGCCGGCGTCGCCACCCAGGATCCCCAGCTCCGCGCCCGGTTCGCCGGCAAGCCCGAGCACGTGGTGAACTTCATGCGGTTCATCGCCGAGGACCTGCGCGAGCTCATGGCCCAGCTCGGCTTCCGCACCATCGAGGAGATGGTCGGCCGCACCGACCGCCTCGAGCCGCGCCGCGCCATCAGCCACTGGAAGGCCAAGGGGCTCGATTTCTCCAAGATCCTCTACCAGCCCGACGTCGGGACCGAGGTCGGCCGCTTCTGCCAGATGAAGCAGGACCATGGCATCGACCGCTCGCTCGACATGACCAAGCTGCTCGAGATCTGCCGCCCCGCCATCGAGCGCGGCGAGAAGGTCTCCGCCGAGCTGCCCATCCGGAACGTCAACCGCGTCACCGGCACCATCACCAGCGGTGAGATCACCCGGAAGCACGGCGCCAAGGGCCTGCCCGACGACACCATCCGCCTCAAGTTCACCGGCTCCGCCGGCCAGAGCTTCGGCGCCTTCGTGACCCGCGGCATGACCCTTTCCATCGAGGGCGACGCCAACGACTACTTCGGCAAGGGCCTCTCGGGCGGGAAGCTGATCGTCTACCCGCCGGCCGCCGCCACGTTCGCGGCCGAGGAGAACATGATCGTCGGCAACGTCGCCTTCTACGGCGCCAGCGCCGGCGAGGCCTACATCCGCGGTCTCGCGGGCGAGCGCTTCGCCGTCCGCAACTCCGGCGTCGACGTCGTCGTCGAGGGCGTCGGCGACAACGGCTGCGAGTACATGACCGGCGGCCGCGTCGTCGTCCTGGGCCGCGCCGGCCGCAACTTCGGCGCCGGCATGTCGGGCGGCGTCGGCTACGTCCTCGACGAGGCGGGCGACTTCCCCCGCCGCGTGAACGCGCAGATGGTCGGCGTCGAGAAGCTCGAGGACGCCCGCGAGATCGCCGCCGTCCGCGCGATGATCGAGCGCCACCTCGCGCACACCGGCTCCGTGCGGGCCAAGGCGATCCTGGCGGATTGGGACAAATTCGTCCCGAAGTTCGTCAAGGTCATGCCCAAGGACTACAAGCGCATGCTCGCCTGCATCGACCGCGCCCAGGCCCAGGGCCTGACCGGCGACGAGGCCATCATGGCCGCCTTCGAGGAGAACGCCCGCGACCTCTCGCGCGTCGGCGGCAACTGAGCCACGCAACCCGCACCGATCCCGACCTCAATTCCTCTTCCCCATGGGCAAGCCTACCGGATTCATCGAGTACCTCCGCGAACTCCCCGTCGACCGCTCCCCCAAGGAGCGCGTGAAGGACTGGAAGGAGTTCCACCACCACATGGAGGAGAAGAAGCTCCGCCAGCAGGGCGCGCGCTGCATGGATTGCGGCATCCCGTTCTGCCACACCGGCAAGCTGATCAGCGGCATGGCCAGCGGCTGCCCGATCAACAACCTCATCCCCGAGTGGAACGACCTCATCTACCGCGGGCTGTGGAAGGAGGCCCTCGAGCGTCTCCACCAGACGAACAACTTCCCCGAGTTCACCGGCCGCGTCTGCCCCGCGCCGTGCGAGGGGTCCTGCACCCTCGGCATCAACGCCCCGCCCGTCACCATCAAGAACATCGAGGTGTCGATCATCGACAAGGGCTGGGACGAGGGCTGGGTCCTCCCCGAGGCGCCCCGCGTGCGCACCGGCAAGAAGGTCGCCGTCATCGGCTCCGGCCCCGCCGGTCTCTCCGCCGCCGCGCAGCTCAATAAGGCGGGCCACTCCGTCACCGTCTTCGAGCGCGCCGATCGTCCCGGCGGCCTCCTCATGTACGGCATCCCCAACATGAAGCTCGACAAGCGCGAGGTCGTGCTGCGCCGCATCGCGCTGCTGGAGAAGGAGGGCGTGAAGTTCATCTGCAACGCCAACGTCGGCGACAACGTCGAGCCCCAGATCTTCCTGAAGGAGTACGACGCCACCGTCATCTGCACCGGTGCCACCCAGCCGCGCGACCTGCCCATCGAGGGCCGCCAGCTCAAGGGCGTGCACTTCGCGATGGAGTTCCTCACCGCCAACACCAAGGCGGTGCTCAACGGCGGCGCCGACCACAGCCCGATCCACGCGGGCGGGAAGGACGTCGTCGTCATCGGCGGCGGCGACACCGGCACCGACTGCGTCGGCACCTCCCTCCGCCACGGCTGCCGCAGCGTCGTCCAGATCGAGATCCTGCCCAAGCCGCCGCTGGAGCGGCAGGCCGACAACCCTTGGCCGGAGTGGCCGAAGACCCTCAAGGTCGACTACGGGCAGGAGGAGGCCGCCGCCAAGTTCGGCGCCGACCCGCGCGTTTACGTCACCACGGTGAAGAAGTTCATCGGCGACGCCCAGGGCAACGTGAAGGAGCTCGTGACCGTCGAGATCAAGTGGGGGAAGAACGACAAGGGCCAGTTCGTGCCGCAGGAGGTCCCGGGCACCGAGAAGACGCGGCCCGCCGGCCTCGTCCTCCTCGCCATGGGTTTCCTCGGGCCCGAGCAGGCGCTCCTCAAGGAACTCGCGCTCGAGACCGACGCCCGCTCCAACATCAAGGCAGAGCACGAGAAGTACGCCACGAGCGTGAAGGGCGTCTTCGCCGCCGGCGACTGCCGCCGCGGCCAGAGCCTCGTCGTCTGGGCCATCAACGAGGGGCGCGGCGCCGCGCGCGAGTGCGACCGCTACCTGATGGGCGACACCGACCTGCCCTGAGGCGCTATCTTCCGGACGTAAAACTACTCCCGGCCCCGAGGGCGCCCGAAGACGGCCCCTCGGTCCGGGTCGTGTTGGCCAGACGCTGTCGGGTAGGCGTCGTCGACGCGCCGACCCGGCCGGATCGGTGAGGCGCGAACGGGGTGGGCCGTGCCGCGAGCAATACCGTTGAGATTCCCCGGCAACGCCCGTGGTCTCGGGTTCGCCCGCCCCGCCCCATGAAGAAGCACTTCCTTGCCTCGTTCCTCTCGTTCACCGCGGCGACCGGGTTCGCCGCGGAGGCGGTCCGTGGCGTCCGCTTCGTCGACCGCACCTCGGCGGCATGGCAATCGCAGCAGGTCCAGGAGCCGTGCATCGTGCCTAATCCGCGCGATCCGACGAAGCTCGTGATGTTTTACTCGGGCGTGCCCGCGGCCGACCGCCGCCGCTGCGACATCGGCAAGGCGTGGGCGCTGCGGTCGGATCCGTTCACGTGGCATGAGGACGCTGCGAACCCGGTGTTCAGCCCGGCGCCCGGCGCTTGGGATTCAGGCAGCATCCGCCTCGACGCCGTGGTGCATGTGCCCGAGGAGGACGCTTACTACATCTATTACTCGGGCACGCGGCGGACGATTCAGGACCGGATCGGCCTCGCGATCTGCCCGGTGGGCGCGGACGGCTACTCGGGGATCACGCCCGCGGCCATCCGGCGCTTTGGCGACCAGCCCGTGCTGGCGCCGGAGCCCGCCGCGCCGTTCCACGAGGAGATGGCCTCGCAGGCGGCGGTTTGGCGCGAACGCAACGCGACCGACGGAGGCTGGGATTGGTACATGTATTATTCCTACCGCGGAAAGGACGGCGTGCTGCCGGGGCTCCGCCTCGCGACCTCGCGTGACGGCAAGGCGTGGACGCGCCGCTTCAACGCGGCCGATCCGCGCGGCATGGGCCAGATCTTCGAGTCGGTGCCGAACGCCTATTACGAGTGGCACCAGGTGTTCAAGGTGGGCGGCACCTACGTGCTGTCGATCGAGGTCGGCACGGAGAAAGGCAAGCGCTGGCGCCCCGGGCTGGCGGTGAGCCGGCGCCCCGACTCCGGCTGGCGGCAACTCGACGTCGACACCGTCCTGCAGACGCAGTGGACCGGACTCTACCGCGACGACACGATGTATCACGTGGCCACGCCCGCGTTCTACGAGATCAACGGTCGCTGGATGCTCTACGTGCAGGCGTGCCCGTTGCCGGCGAACCGCAACTACATCGACGGGTCGTGGGACCTCTGGGCGATCGCGTGCGACCGCCGCATCGCGACGCTGCCGGGCCACGACGACCTGTTCATCCCCGGCCTGCCCACGCCGGCGCGTTGAGCATCGGGAGCGCCTTGCGGCGCGGCCCAACCCGGGTTCCGTGCGGCCTGATGCCGCCGTGCCCGTTCCACGCCCTCGCCGACGCCTTCGCCGGATCGCGCTCCGGCGCGGCGGCCGCCGAACCTCCGCCCGACGAGCTCGCCTTCCTCGACGAGGCGCTTCCCGATGGAAACGCCGGCGCGCGCCGCGCGGAGGTTGCCCGGGCGCTCGCGGCGGGGCTGCCGGCCCCGCTCACCGCCGCGGAACTGACCTGGGCCGGGCGGATTGCCTGGCGCAACCATGCCCGCTGCATCGGCCGGCTGCATTGGCGCAGCCTCATCGTGCGCGATCATCGCCATGTGGTGGAGCCGGCGGACATCGCCGCGAGCCTCCGCGAACACCTTTCGCTCGCGCAGGGTGACGGCGCGGTGCGTTCGTGCCTCACCGTCTTCGCGCCGGCTGATCCCGCGGTCGGCCCGGCGCCCCGCATCTGGAACGCCCAGCTCTGCGGTTACGCGGGTCACCGGCGGGCCGATGGATCCATCCTGGGCGATCCGGCCAATGAATCCTTCACGCGGCTCGCGCGGCGCCTAGGCTGGCATCCACCGGCGGAACCGACGGCGTTCGACCTGCTGCCGTGGGTGATCTCGGGACGCGACGGACGTCCCGTGCTCTTCGATCTTCCCGCCGGGCTGGTGCGCGAGGTGCGGTTGCGGCACCCGCAGTATGCATGGTTCGGGGAGCTCGGCCTGCGCTGGTACGCCGTGCCCGTGGTCAG
>JACCDP010302779.1_pt1 | contig 44781 bp, 31 predicted proteins | sample 7445841 | NCBI WGS metagenome assembly JACCDP01 (sample SAMN15323441, study PRJNA562643) | freshwater metagenome | isolation source: river surface water | place: USA:Blue River Watershed | collected 2017-08-17
TCCCCTTTCACGCTGGATCTGTCGACCTCGCGGGCGAGTCTGCCCGGCGGGATTTCCGCGGAGCGGCTCACCGCACAGGTTTACGGTCACCTCGTCCCGGGGTCGCTGCAGCCGCGCTGGGATCACGGTGCAATCACCGCCGGTCGCCTGACCCGGGGACCCGTGGTGCTTCGCCACGCGACCGTCCACACCGCGGCTTCCGGACTGTCCTCCCACGCCTCCTTTGTTTGTGCGGGCGAGCCCTGGGAGATCGAGGTGGAGACCTGCGATCTCGCCGCGGGGCGGCTGCTCGGGCAGGCCTCGGGTCGGCTGAATGCAGAGCACCTCCGCCTGATCGAGACCCTTTCCGGTCGCGACCTCGCGCCCCTGCTGCAGCTCGCCTCGAAGCCAAGCGTCGCGTTGCAGGTATCGCTCAACGACGGATGGAAGCTGCAAAGCGCATCCGGGCGGTTCGAGGCCGGCCCGGTCACGGCACGGGGCGTGCCGCTTGACGGCGCCAGCGCGGCGTTCCGTATCATCGGAACCCAGGCCCTTGTGGAAGACATCGTTCTCCGCCAAGGTCCCAGCCTCGCCCGCGGCACGTACACCATGGATCTGAGCACGCGGGACTTCCGCTTCCTGCTCAACGGCTCCCTGCAGCCGATGGGAATCGCGGGCTGGTTCAAGGATTGGTGGCCGCGTTTCTGGGCGAACTTCGACTTTTCTGAACAGCTCCCCACGGCCGACGTGGATATCCGAGGACGCTGGGGATATCCGAACGAGACCACGGTCTACGTCGGAGCGCGGAATGGTCGCACGTCGATCCGCGGAACGCTCTTTGACTCGATCAATACGCGAGTCTTCGTGCGGCCGCACTTTTACGACGTCCGCCAGTTCCATGCTACGCAGGGAAAGCGCGCGGCAACCGGACACTTTCGGCGACTGATCGATCCCCAGTCGAAGGCGCTGTCCGAACTGTCCTTCAGCGCAACCTCGGACCTCGACCTCACGGAAGGGGCGCGCGTGTTGGGCGAGGAGGTCGAGGCCGTGGTCGCGCCCTTCCGGATGAGCCGACCGACCCGATTGGAGGTCACGGGCAAGATCACCGGGCCGGCCGCCACGGAAGGACCGGGACGACACTTCGAGATCAGCGCCTCGTCGGCGGGAGATTTCCTCTTCTACGACTTCCCCCTCTCCGGGGTGACGGCGGTGATCGCGGTCCGGAATGATGACATCGTCGCCGATCCGGTGACCGCCGGGTTCGCGGGTGGGCAGGCGACGGGCCGGATCCACCTCTCGGGCCGCAACGCCGATCAGCGTCTCGGGTTCGACATCCGGCTCCGGGACGCCGTGCTCGGTCAGGCCATCCGCAACCTGGAGGAATTCAGTGCCCGGCGGAATCGGCAACCCGCCCCTCAGGAAAATCGCTTCCAGCAGCGCATCGCCGCCGGACAACTCGACTTGGCCCTCTCGGCCGACGGCCGTTTCGCTGATCTCTTTAGCTATCGAGGAGAAGGCAACGCGGAACTGACCGGAGCCGACTTGGGCGAAGTGAGGCTGCTCTGGGTGCTTTCCGAACTCCTGGACAAGACCCTGCTCAACTTCAGCACCCTCAAACTGGATACGGTCCGAGCGAACTTCGCCCTGGACGGTCGGAAGCTCGCCTTTTCGGATGTTCGCATCACCGGCCCCCGGGCGGCGATCGAGGCCCAGGGAGACTATGCCCTCGATCGCAAGTCACTCGACATGAAGGCGAAGCTATTTCCCTTCGAGGAGTCGAAGACCCTCTTCGGTACGGCGGCGGGGCTGGTTTTCTCCCCATTTTCACAAGCGCTGGAGTTCCGACTGACCGGCCCCCTCGACAAACCCTCGTGGGCGTTTGTGTTTGGACCGACCAGCATGCTGAGGACCATCACCGGGAGTGGCCGAGAAGAGCCCGCACCGAGTCCCTGAGCTCAGGAGGGGTGCCAGGGGGACTAAAGGGGTGCCATGACCGCCGTGGCGGCCTTGCCGCTGGGCCGGGTTCGCGACCGAAAGCGGGATCATTCCCCTAGGCTACCCGAACCAGTCGCCTCACCCGACGCCAGCGCCCGAAGGCGATTTGCTTCAACCTCGTCTAGCCTGATCCGAATAGGACTAGATGCTTCGGTGGCTTCATGCGGCACAGGTCGGTGATGAAAGCGCTCTCGGAAGGTCAGAAATGGCCCGTTCCGAAGGCTTTGGATCGGCCGTCGCTGCTACCCTTCCCTTGGTCTGAGCATCGGCATCCTTTCTCATGGCGCTGCCGAAACTGCTCATGCCCTCGCCGCTCAGCCAGCGCCTGACGCTTCTGGTCGCGCTGAGTCATCTCGTCCTCGGTGGATTCGTACTGTACTCAGGTCTGAGTGCCGGCAGCGCCGAAGCGGCGGGGCAGGATGCACTGGTGCCGCTCAAGCTCTATGCGGGTGCAGCGATCCTTCTCCTGGGAATTATCTTCCTGCTGATTGAGCTCGAGCAGCGCTGGGCGGCTTGGGTCGCGACGCTGCCGGCGCTGACCTCGCTCGTCCTCCTGTTGGAGGCCGCGCTCAAGCGCTCTCTCGGCGCGGGCCCCTTGCTGCAGACGCTCGCGGGCGGCAGCGCAACCCCGGATGCCCACATGCCGATTCTCCTGTCGAGCGCATTGCTCGCGGCATCGGTCGCCATCCTGACCACCCTCCCCGCCCGCTTCTCGGAAAAGTTACGCTCACCGCTGATCGCCCTGATGGGGTCCCCCTTCCAAGCCATCGGCTTCGCGATCCTCCTCGGCGCCGCGACGCAGATTCCACTGGTGTACGATCTGAAAACCCCGGTGGTCACAGCCGTGGTCACCGGTGCGGCGCTCCTGGTGACGTCCTTGGGGCTCGGCATGCTCGCCTGGCGGGATTCGTACCGAGCCAATCCAGCCGCTCCGGTGTGGGTACCGCTGCCCGTCGTGGTCGTTGCCGTCACGTTCACCCTGATCATCGCGACAAGCTTCCGCAGTCGTGAGGCCGAGTTCTACCGCTCGTCGGCACAGAACCAGATCAATCTGGTGGCGAGCACGATCAACGCGGATCTGGAAAGGATCATCAACTCGTTCGGCCGGGCAGCGCGCCGCTGGAGCGAGTCGAACGAAACCATCGACACGACTCGGGTGCGGCAACTGGTGTCGCAGATGGAGGACATCCCGGGCCGCCACACGCTCGCGGTCCTCGACGCGTCGCGGAAGACACTTTTCGGCGCGACCAGCGAGAGTAACGGAAAACGCGTCGACATCCCCATCAACCACGATCTCGACCCCGTCCGTTCCGAGACCCTCGACGAGAGCAGCCGGAGCCTTGAACCAGGGCTGACCGGAACGCTCCTCCTCGGGGAGCCCGGGCTTGGCTTCGCGGTCTACGCTCCCCTGGTGCGGGACGGGAAAGCCACGGGCTACGTCGCCGGTGACTTCTCCTACCGCGCTTTCTTCAACGCGATCGAGCGTCGCTTGAAGCTCTCCGGCACCCATCACTCCACGATTCTGGTCGGCAATGAGCGGGTCTTCGACGGTGACGGGGGCGCGATCGGACGCACCGACGTCGTCGAGCGAGTATTCAGCCTGCACGGCCGTCGCGTCCAGATCGCCGTCGCGCCGAACTTGGAGTACCAGCGCCTAAACCGCCGCCACCTGCCCGAACTCGCCCTCGGCGCCGGTCTCGGCATCTCACTCTTGCTGGGCCTCTCCGTCCATCTGGCCCGGACGTCCAGCTCAGGGCTCCGCGCCGCCCAGACGTTCAACAAGCGCTTGGTGGCGGAAAACGAGGAACGACGCCGCATCGAAGCCATGCTCAAGGTCTCCGACGAGCGGCTCCGTCTCGCCATCGAATCCACCGAAATCGGCATCTTTGAGTGGCAGCAAGCGGGCGAACGCGTCTTCTTCAGCCCCGGCGTCTGGACCATCCTCGGCTACGACCCCGCTGCGCAGCCGCTCTCTTTGGAGATCTGGGCCCAGCTCGTCCACCCGGAGGATCGAGAGCGGTACCAGCGTCTCTGGCGCGATCAGCTCATCGGCAAGATCTCCTACGTCGATCCCGAATACCGCGTTCGCGCCGCCGACGGTTCTTGGCGCTGGCTCTACGTCCGGTCCCGCGGCTTCGCCTCCCCCGGCGGCCCCCGCGCGCCCGTCCGGGTCGTCGGCACGATCCAAGATGTCTCCGAGCGCAAGCGCGCCGATCAAGCCCTCCGCGAAAGCCAGTCGACCACCCGCAAGCTGTCTCTCGTCGCCTCCCGCACCGACAACCTCGTCATCATCGCCGGCGCCAACGGATCCATCGAGTGGGTCAATGAGTCGTTCGTCCGCGTAATGGAATACTCCCTCGAGGAAATCACCGGCAAGGGTCCGGATGCGTTCCTCCGCGGGCCCGATGCCGACACGCGCCTCGTCCGCCGCGTCCGCACCGCCATCGAACGCGGCGAGAGTCTGTCCATCGAACTCGCCAACTACTCCAAGAGCGGTCGCAAGTACTACGTCCATCTGGAAATCCAGCCGATTCGCAACGAACGCGGAGAACTGGAGAACTTCATCGCCATCGAGACCGACATCACCGCCCGCGTCGAAACCGAGAACGCCCTTCGCCGCGCAAAGCTCGAGGCCGACGCCGCCTCCCGCACCAAGAGCGAGTTCCTCGCCTCCATGTCGCACGAGATCCGCACGCCGATGAACGGCGTCATCGGCATGACCAGCCTCCTGCTGGAGACGCCGCTGAAGCCGGAGCAGCGCGACTACCTCGCCACGATCCGCACCTCCGGCGAGGCTCTTCTCACCATCATCAACGACATCCTCGACTTCTCCAAGATCGAGTCGGGCAAGATGGACCTCGAACTGCAGCCGGTCGACCTGTCCACCTGCATCGAGGAAACACTCGACCTGTTCGCCGTCCCCGCGTCCGCCAAGAAACTCGAACTCACCTACTGCATCCACGAGGGCGTACCCAATTGGATCATCGGCGACGTCACGCGACTGCGCCAGATCCTGTCCAACCTGATCAACAACGCGGTCAAGTTCACCTCCTCCGGAAGCGTGTCCATCGAGGTGCGCCACGCCCCGAAGTCGGGCGGCGCCACCGAGGAGCCGCAGACGACCTTGGGACTTGAGTTTGCAGTGCGCGACACCGGCATCGGCATCCCGCCCGATCGCATCGAGCGGCTCTTCAAGCCGTTCAGTCAGGTCGACTCGTCCACGACTCGAAAGTACGGTGGCACCGGCCTCGGCCTGGCGATCTGCCAACGGCTCGCCACGCTCATGGGCGGCGGCATTCGCGTCGAGAGCGAGGTCGGGCGGGGCTCCACGTTCATCGCGTCTTTCCGCACCGCCGTCGCCCCCACCCCCGAGCAGTCCGCCGACGCCGGCCTCGGCTCCGCGTTCCGCGGTGAGACCATCCTTTGCATCGAGGATCAGCCGGTCACCCAGCGAAGGCTGCAACGGTTCCTGCGCGAGCAGGGCGCCAAGCCGGTCGCCGCCGCTTCCGTCGAGGACGCCCTCAAGGCCGTCTTCCGCCCGGAACGCCCCGCCGCCATCGTCCTCGATCTCGCAATGATCGACGAAGCCAAGGGGCCTTACCTGCGCGACCACTTGGTCGCCCTCCAGGTGCCGATCGTCCTCCTGCTGCCCCCCGGCCAAACTTCCGCCCTCTTCCTGGGGGACCAGACCTTGGTCGAGACTCTCGTCAAGCCGCTGAAGACCCAGACGCTCGCCACCGCCCTCCGGCGCTTGGGGCAAGCCATGCCACGCCGCGAGGTGGCGGCGAGCCCAAGCGCGGCACCCGCCGCCGCCACCCTCCCCGATCACCCGGCGCTGGAGATTCTCGTCGTCGAGGACAACCCTGTGAACCAGAAGGTCGCGCTGCGCTACCTCGAGAAACTGGGTTTCCGTGCCGCCACCGCCGAAAATGGCGTCGTGGCTCTCGCCACACTCGAGAAGCGCAATTTCCACCTGATCTTGATGGACCTGCAGATGCCGGAGATGGACGGGTTCGAAACCAGCCGCCAGATCCGCAAACGCTTCCCCGCCTCCCGCCAACCCAAGATCGTCGCCCTCACCGCCAACGCCCTGAAGGGCGACCGGGAGCTGTGCCTCGAGGCCGGCATGGACGACTACCTCACCAAGCCGGTCAAGATCGGCGACATCGCGGCCGCGATCGAGAAGCACTTCGGACACCGACCCACCGAGCGTCTCGCCACCAGCGCCTAGTCCACGCGATGGCGCTCGACGCGCCCCCGGGCAGTCTGCTTAACGTTAGCCCGCATGCGTCGTCACTCCACCGGTCCCTCGCTGCGGGCCATCGCCCAGCGCGCCGACGTGTCCGTGGCCGCGGTCTCCATGGCCCTGCGCAATCATCCGCGCATTCCTGACGGCACCCGCGAGCGGATCCAGCGTCTCGCGCTCGAACTGGGCTGGCGCCCGAATCCTCTCTTGGCCGAGGCCATGAGCGCAATTCGCTCGGGCCAACCGGTCTCCGAGCGGGTGACCCTCGCGTGGGTCACCGCCCACGCCAAGCGCGACAGTTGGCGCCGCGTGCCGTTTTTCCGCCGTACCTTCGAGGGTGCTTCCCGGCGCGCCGCCGCCGCCGGCTACCGTCTGGACCACTTCTGGCTCGGAGACGCCGACGGGCACGCCGCGCGGCTCAGCGATATCCTCGTCGCCCGCGGCATCGTCGGCCTCGTCGTGGCCCCCCTTCCGAAACCGTCCGCGCTGGCGCTCGACTGGGACCACTTCTCCGCCGTCACCATCGCTTATTCGCTCACGGCACCGCGTCTGCATCGCGCCACCGACAATCACGTCAGCTCCGCACGACGCGCGTTCACGGCACTCGCCTCCGCCGGGCGACGTCGCATCGGTTTGGCGCTGGAGGGCGTTTCCGAGCGTCGGGTCAACGGACTGTGGACCGCAGGATACTTGCTCGAGGCCCATGACGGCGGGCAGACGGGCGGGCCGCAAATCCACCGTCCAGCACAACTGGAAGAGGGTCCGTTCATCGAGTGGGTTCGCCGCGCGGGCATCGATGCTGTGATCGGTACCGACGCCCGCTTGGTCGCCTGGTTGCGCGCTGCCGGCGTGCAGGTGCCCGGGGATGTGGCCTACGCCGATCTCGACGTGTCCGCCGACGATGGCGCGGTCGCTGGGATCTACCAGGATGCCGAGGGCATTGGTTCAGCCGCGATTGACTTGGTCGCGGGGCAATTGCTGCGCCATGAACGCGGACTCCCGGAACGGGCGAAGGCGATTTCGATCGAGAGTCGCTGGGTGGACGGGGGCACCGCCCCCAGCCTCCCGGTTGCGGCAGACGCCACCTCCGCCACCCGCTCTGCCCCGCGCCGCCTCGCCGCCATTCCGCGTCCGGTCTCCTTCGACTGATTCGCCGGTCTCGCCGCATCGGTTGTCCCGCCGTTCCTCCTGCGTATCTCTTTTTGCTCTCTCATTCCCCGTGATCCCTCTCCGCGCCATCGCCCTCGGCCTCGCCACCCTCCTTCTCTCCTCGCCGGCGGCGGCCGGCGCATCCGTCGACGCAACGCGGGCCGAGGCGCTCCCGCCCGGGCGGATTCTCCAAGAGCTGCACGCGCTCGGCCAACTGGGTCGCGTCCTGTACGTCGCCGCCCATCCCGACGATGAGAACACCCGCCTGCTCGCCACGCTGGCCCTCGGTCGCGGCTATCGCACGGGCTATCTCTCCCTGACCCGCGGCGACGGAGGTCAGAATCTCATCGGTTCCGACCTGCGCGATCGTCTCGGGGTGATTCGTACGCAGGAACTGATCGCCGCGCGGCGGATCGATGGGGCCGTCCAGTTCTTCACGCGCGCGAATGACTTCGGGTTCTCCAAGCATCCGGACGAGACGTTCCGGATCTGGGACCGCCGCGCCGTTCTCGCCGATGTCGTGCGCGTAATCCGCACTTTCCGTCCCCACGTCCTCATCACCCGTTTTTCCACCGAGCCGGGCATCACCCACGGTCACCACACCGCCTCCGCATTGCTGACGATCGAGGCGTTCGGCCTCGCCGGGGATCCCACCGCTTTTCCCGAACAACTCGCGGACGGCACGCTGCGACCCTGGCAGCCGACCCGGGTTCTCTGGAACGCCTGGCCAGCGGCGTTCCGGGGCGCTCCGCGCAAGGCCGGAGAGCCTGATCCCGCCACGCTCCAACTGGACTCCGGCGGATACTCGGAGCTTCTGGGCGAATCTTTCGGCGAGATCGCCGCCCGCAGCCGCACCGCTCACAAGAGTCAGGGCTTCGGCACACTCGGCACCCGCGGCGCCAACCCGGAGTACTTCCGAGTCCTCGCCGGTGACCCTGCCCGCCGCGACCTGTTCGAGGGGGTCGATCTGTCCTGGTCGCGACTTCCCCTCGGAGACCGCATCGCCACCGATCTCATCGCCCTCACCGACGCCTTCAATCCCCGCACTCCAGCCGCTTCTGTTCCCGCCCTCCTGCGGCTACGCGCCGTCCTGACGGAGGGCATCAACGTCGACGGCTCCGATCCGACCTTGGGCGAAAAGCGCCGCCATCTGGATCGCATCATCGCCGCCTGCCTCGGCCTGCACACCGAGGCTCGAGTAGCCTCCGCCGAGGTCGCCCCGGGCGAAGCGATCACCGTAAAGCTGGGACTCATCGTTCGCTCTGCCCCCAGCGACCTTCCCATCCGGTGGATTTCGTCCGCGTTTCTTCACTCCGCGCAGGCCGTGCCGACTGGCCTCACCCTCGCTGCCAACCGCGCCGCCGAAGCCACGGCGGATTCCACCGTGCCGACGGATGCAGCGCTCACCACTCCCTACTGGCTGCGCGAGAACGGCACGGCCGGCATGTTCCGCGTCGATGACCCCGCTCTGATCGGGCGCCCCGAGTCACCTCCCGCGTTTCCGGTTCAGCACACGTTGGATATCGGCGGTCAGACGGTGGTCTTCGATGACGAGGCCGTCGAAGTGATCGACGATCCCGTACGCGGCGAGATCCGCCGCCCGCTCCGGGTCGTGGCGCCGGTGACGCTGGGCTTTCCGCAGGAACTTGAGCTCTTCGCCCCCGGCAGCACGCGCGAGGTCAGTGTCACGATCACCGCCGAGCGGGGACCCCGCGCCGGATCCCTGATGCTCGAGGTGCCCGCTGGTTTCGCGGTGACCCCGTCGTCGCAGGCTTTCCAAATCGCAACCGCCGGAAACCAAGCCCGGCTCACGTTCCGAGTCACCGCACCGCCCGGCGTCGCCAGCGGCGATCTCATCGCCGCGGCTCAGATCGACGGTCGCGTCCATCGCAGCGGCCGGGTCGATCTGCGCTACGAGCACATCCCCTCCCAGTTGCTCCAGCCACGCGCCGCCGCACGTCTCGTCAGCCTCGATTTGAAGGTCACCGCCCGTCGCATCGGCTACCTCGCGGGCGCCGGCGATCTCGTCGCGGAGGCCCTCACGCGCATGGGGTGCACCGTGACGCCGCTGGGCGCCGCGGATCTGACGCCGGAGCGTCTGGCCGCCTTCGATGCCGTGGTCATGGGCGTGCGCGCGTACAACACCCGGCCCGAGATCGTGCCACTCTTGCCAAAGCTGTTCGCGTACGTCGAGGCGGGTGGCACCCTCGTGGTGCAGTACAACACCACGGCGGACCTCCAGACGACCGCACTCACGCCGTTCCCGCTGAAGCTCTCCCGGGATCGCGTCACGGACGAAGCAGCGGCCGTGACATTGCTTGCTCCGGATCACCCGGCACTCAATCGACCGAATCGCATCGTGCCGTCCGACTTCGATGGCTGGGTGCAGGAGCGAGGGCTCTATTTCCCGTCCGATTGGGACTCCCGTTTCACGCCGTTGCTCGCCTGCTCGGATCCCGGCGAGAAGCCGCTGCGCGGCGCGGTGCTCGTGGCGCCGCATGGTCGCGGCCAGGTGGCGTACACGGGTCTTTCATTCTTCCGTCAATTGCCCGCTGGCGTCCCCGGCGCTTACCGGCTGTTCGCCAACCTCGTTTCCCTCGGCCAATGAAACCGCCTCTTTCTCCGGCACCCACTCCGCCCCCGGACTCCTCCCGCAACGAGGAGGCACCCGCGGTGCCGGGTCTCCGCTCGTGGGGCCGCGTCTACGCAGCCGTGGTCGTCGGTTTTCTCATCGGCCTCGTCCTTCTCGCGCTGCTGCCGCGCGTGGTGTCATGAGCACCCTAGACTACATCGTCCTGCTGGCCACGACCCTGGGCATCGCGGCGTACGGGATCTGGCGGACGCGCGGGAAGCAGACCTTCGAAAACTACGTGCGCGGCGAAGAGCGGGTCGGCTGGGCCACCATCGGCCTCGCGGTCATGGCGACGCAGGCCAGCGCAATCACCTTCCTTTCGACGCCCGGCCAGGCGTTCGAGAGCGGCATGGGATTCGTGCAAAACTACTTCGGCCTGCCCTTCGCGCTGATCGTCGTCTCGGCCGTGTTCTTGCCGCTCTACCGCCGGCTCCGGGTGATGACGGCCTATGAGTACCTCGGCCACCGTTTCGACCAGAAGACGCGGCTGCTCGGTGCCGGGCTGTTCCTGCTGCAGCGGGGCTTCGCCTCCGGCATCACCATCTACGCCCCAGCGATCGTGCTCTCGACGGTCTTCCGCTGGAATCTCGACCTGACGATCCTGACGACCGGGGCCGTCGCCATTCTCTACACCGTTTCGGGCGGAAACACCGCGGTAAGCCTGACGCAGAAGCACCAGATGGCGGTGATCTTCGCCGGCATGGCCACCGCGTTCGTGATCCTGATCCTGCGGCTGCCGGAGAACGTATCGTTCGGCGACGCACTCACGGTCGCGGGCGGCTTCGACAAGCTCAACGCCGTGAATCTGTCGTTCGATCTCAACGAGCGCTACACCCTGTGGTCCGGTCTGCTCGGGGGCTTCTTCCTTTCGCTCTCCTACTTCGGTACGGACCAATCGCAGGTGGGACGCTACCTCTCGGGAACCTCGCTGCGGGAAAGCCGGCTGGGCCTGATGTTCAACGCGCTGCTCAAGATCCCGATGCAGGCGTTCATCCTCTTGCTGGGCACTCTGCTTTTCGTGTTCTACCAGTTCTCGCCCGCGCCGGTGTTCTTTGATCGTACGACGTGGCAGCAGCACGTCGAAGGCCCAGGTGGGGAACGCCTTCGAGTGCTGGAGGAGCGCTACGCCGAGGCCGCAGTCGTCAAGCGCGCGGCGGTGCAGCAATGGGTGTCCGATTCCGAGAGCGGCGATCCCGCGCGGATCAGCGCCGCCCGCGACGCGGCCCGCGCTGCCCACGTCCAGTCGGAGGCAATCCGTGCCGAGGCCAAGGCGACCTTGCGCGAGCTGGACCCCTCGGTGAAGACCAAGGACTCCGACTACGTCTTCATCACGTTCGTGCTCGAGCAGCTTCCGCGCGGAATCATCGGCCTGCTCATCGCCGTGATTTTCGCCGCCGCGCTGAGCTCGGTGGCGGCGGAACTCAGTGCGCTAGGCTCGACGACCGTAGTCGATCTCTATGGCACGCTCCGGCGCAGTCGAGGTGGCGCCGCGCCCTCGGTCCTGGCCTCCAAGCTCTGCACCGCCTTCTGGGGTCTGGTGGCGGTCGGCTTCGCGCTCTTCGCGCGGGTCGTCGAAAACCTCATCGAGGCGGTGAACATTCTCGGCTCGCTGTTCTACGGCGTGATCCTCGGCCTCTTCCTCGTCGCCTTCTTCCTCCGCCGCGTGGGCGGACACGCCGTCTTCACCGCGGCGATCCTCGCCGAACTGGCGGTACTGACGGCGTTCTTCGCCTTCGATCGGGTGGGCTACCTCTGGTACAATCTTATCGGGTGCACGCTCTGCGTGGTCTTCAGCCTGCTGCTGCAGGCCTTGCTTCCCTCCCGTTCGCAGTCCGCACCGGAGGCGGCCGCGCGATGAAAGCACCCACCCCCATCATCGCCTTCGGCCAGCAGCCGTGCGGGATTTTTCCTCGCCGTTTCCTCCAGGCCAAGATCGCGACCGCGCGGCGTCTCCAACGCGAACTCGGCGGTTCAATCGTTTTCTTCTACCACGATAGCGACCACGACCCGCGGGAAACTCAGACCGGGCTGCGGCACCGCACCACCGGCGAGCTCCAGTGGCTCAACTTCACCTTCGAGAACCGAGTGCAGCGCAAGTTCACGCCCCTCTACCTCAAGCGCATCCCCGCCGGATGGCGCGAGGGCATGGTGCGCCAGCTGCCCGCCTATGTGGACGCCACGGCGGTCCGCGCGGTCCGCGAGTGCACCGACGGCACCATCGCTGATTTCTGCCTTTCCGTCATGCGTCGCATGGGCCTGCTCGAGGGCGTCACCGTGGTGCGCTCCAGCGATCCCGAGGTGCGGCGCCGGGCTTGCACCGTCGAGGACTTCTTCGTCGATGTTCCTCACGACGGGGAAGTCGTGCGCGCTCGGCATCAGGACGGCCGACTCCGGCTGCACTCCGGCGGAGACCAGTTCATCACGTTGCCCGAGCAGGCCTGGGAGCGCACGCAGGTGAGTCCCTCCCGAGATTCCCGCCTCGTCTGGATGCAATCTGTGATCCACTGCACCCATTACGTTGCGGGCGCGGGAGAACAGGCCTACCTTCGCACTGAACAGACCCCGGAAATCTCCTTCATCAACCGCGATGTCATCGACCGTTCCGACGAAGCCTGGACTGAGTTCCCCGCCTGAGCCACGCCGGCTGCTGGCCTTCGGGGCGCATCCGGACGATCTGGAGTTCGGCGCTGGCGGCGTCCTCGCCCGCGAGGCAAAGGCCGGCACGCACCTTACCTTCGTGGTCTGCTCCCGCGGTGAAGCCGCCTCGCACGGCCGACCGGAGGACCGTGAGAACGAGGCCCGGAATGCGGCGCGGATTCTCGGAGCCGACGTGGAATTTCTCGCTCTCGGAGGGGACGCTCATCTCGCTTCCACCCCCGAGGTCGCGATCCAGCTGGCCAGCGTGATCCGGCGCCTGCGTCCCGACTGGGTCCTCGCGCCGACGGTTTCGGCGAATCAGCACCCCGACCACGCCGCGCTCGGTCGCAGCGTCCGCGACGCGGCCCGGATCGCGCGCTACGGCGGGCTCGCGGAGCTGAAGGGCCAGTCTCCCCACGCGCTCAGCCTACTGCTGCACTACGCGGTGGGACCCGAGGGCGAGCCCGCGGGTGAACAGGGTGTGTGGTGCGACGTTTCCGATCGCGAGATCATGACCCTGTGGCAGGCGGCCATGGCGGCCCACGCCTCCCAAACCCGCGCGCGCGAGTACGTGGAGCTCCAGCTGACCCGCGCGCGCCTGCTTGGCCTTCGCGCGGGAGTGGGCCACGCCCAGGCCCTGTATCCGGCCGATCCGCTCCTGGTCGATGGGCTTGCCCAACTCGGCCGCGGTGCCCGGCGGTTCTGAGTCGATCCCGATGAACGACGCGCCTCTCCGCATCGGGCTCGCCTGCTACCCGTCTGTAGGCGGCAGCGGCATTCTCGCCACCTCGCTGGGCGTCGAACTTGCCCGGCGCGGGCACGAGGTTCATTTCGTCTGTTACGAACGCCCGTTCCGTCTTCCGGCGGACCAGCCCGGCGTGACGTATCACCCGGTCCACATCCAAGGCTACGGTCTTTTCCGGCATCCCGACTACAGCCTCCCGCTCGCCGTCAAGCTGGCTGAGGTCGCCCGCGAGCGTCGACTCCAAGTGCTGCACGCCCACTACGCCGTGCCCCACGCGACGGCCGCGGTCCTGGCCCGGGACTGGCTGCCCGAGGACATTCGACCGGCGGTCGTGGCCACGCTCCACGGTACGGATACAACGCTCCTGGGCCGCGATCCCGGCTACGCGCCAGCCATTCGCCACGCCTTGGCCAAGGTAGACGCCATCACCACGGTCTCCGACTTCCTGCGTTCCGAGACCACGCGCCTCACCGACATCGCCCATCCGATCCAGGTAATCCCCAATTTCTTCTCGCCGCGGCGCCCCCAACGCAGCACCGCCGCCGTGCGGGCCGAACTCGGTGTCCCCCCGGGCGAGGTCCTGATCCTTCACATGTCCAATCTCAGGCCGGTCAAGCGGATCGACCTGCTGCTCGACGCGGTCGCACGGATCCGGCCCCGCACGTCATTCCGGCTCCTCGTGGTCGCCGGCGGCGACTTCGCCCCCTTCCGCGAGCAGGTGCGGCGGCTCGGCCTGGAGGACCGCGTGATCGTCCGCGAGAATGTGAGTTGGATCGAGGACTACGCCGCGGCGTGCGATTTCGGTCTGATTACGTCCGAGTCCGAGAGCTTCTGCCTGAGTATCTTGGAGGCGATGACCTTCGCCCGTCCCTCCATCGCCACGGCAGTGGGCGGCATTCCGGAGGTGATCGAGGACGGGCGCTCCGGCATACTCGTACCCTTCGGCGACGCGGACGGACTCGCCCGTGCGGCGGAGCGTCTGATCGCTGATCCGCGGCTGCGTCAGCGTCTGGGCCGAGCCGCACAGGCACGCGCCCGGAGCCATTTCTCGGCGGAACGGATCGTACCCACCTACATCGAACTCTACCGGAAGCTGGTCGCGCGCCGTTGACGCACGCTCAGCCCGGGAGCGCGAGGATCGCCTCGATCCGCTGCAACTCCGACGAGGCCAGCGGTGGCTGCGCGAGGCCGCGGTGAAGGTCCTCGAGCTGTTCCACGCGGCTCGCCCCCACCAGCACCGTGGTGATTTCCGGGCGACGGAGGAGCCAGATCAGCGCGAGCTGGGCCAGCGTCGCGCCCCGCGCCACCGCCACTTCGTTCAGGGCCTTGATCTTGGCCAGCAACCCCGGAGTGATCTGCTCGCTGCGCAGATAACCGGTCGGCCTACCCGCCCGGGAGTCCGACGGAATTCCCGAAAGATAGCGGTTGGTGAGGAGCCCCTGCGCGAGAGGCGAAAAGGGAATGCAACCCACCCCGAGCTCGGACAAGGCCGGCAGGAGCTCCGGCTCCACCCAGCGGTTGAGCATATTGTACACGGGCTGGTGAATGAGCAGCGGCACGCCCTCGGCGCGCAACAAAGCCGCCGCGCGGCGGGTCAGGTCCGCCGGATAGTTCGAGATGCCCGCATACAGCGCCCGTCCGCTGCGCACGGCCTGCACCAGCGCCCCCATGGTTTCCTCAAGGGGGGTCTCCGTGTCCGGCCGATGCGAATAGAAGATGTCGACGTAATCGAGGCCCATGCGCCGCAGGCTCTGATCCAGGGAGGCCAGAAGGTACTTGCGCGAACCCATCTCGCCGTACGGCCCGGGCCACATGCGGTAACCGGCCTTCGTCGAGATGATCAACTCGTCGCGCAACGTGCCAAAGTCTTCCCGCAGCAGTCGGCCGAAGTTCTCCTCGGCCGAGCCCGGGGGCGGTCCATAGTTGTTCGCGAGGTCAAAGTGCGTGATCCCGAGGTCGAACGCCCGCCGCAGCATCACACGCTGGTTCTCCAGCGCATCCACGCCGCCGAAGTTGTGCCAGAGGCCAAGCGACAACTGGGGCAGCAGGAGCCCCGAGCGCCCGCACCGGGCATAGGCGGTCTTGGAATAGCGTTCCGGAGAAGGCAGATAGGCGTTCATGGGGTGCCTCCGTGATGACGCGAACCCAGCGCACTGACTAGCGTTTTCCGTCAGGTCGCCCGCCGCCGCTCCACGCCAGGGACGAGCGTGAAGTCCACCCGGACCGGTCGGTGATCCGAGAGCATGGACTTGACGACCTCCGACTCGACCTCCCGGCAGCCGGGGGGCAGGAAGACGAAATCCAGCAGGCGACTCGGCAGCGGCGAGGGAAAGCTCCGCCCGCGCTGGGGGTGCAGGATGTAATCGTCGAAATCGAAGAGGTGGCTGAGGAGGGACGACGTGGCATCCCCGCGGCTCGAGCCCGGGTTGTTGAAGTCCCCGCACACGATCGGGCTGATGCCTGGACGCCCGCGGGCCGCGCGCTCCTGCTCGCGCAGGAAGGCGAGCAGGCGGTCCATCTGGCGGAACCGCTGCTGCCGCGAGGCGTAATGCAGGTGCAGGTTCACCACCGGCACGCGGACGCCGCCCACCGCGAATTCCGCGAAGAGAAAGCCTTTCTCGCCCACCCGGCTCCGGCCGAACACCACCGTCTCCGAAGCGGTGATGGGGTGCCGCGACAGGAATGCGTTGCCGTACGAGAGATTGAGCAGCCCGGTCCGCCGGTTGTTGATCCCGTAGACGGCATGCGGCAGATCCACGAAGGACCGGAGGTAATCGAGGTGGTCGAAGTTGCCGGCCCAGCGCGAGCACTCATCGATCTCCTGCAAGGCCACGATGTCGGGCCGCAGTCGCTCCAGCAGCCGCGCGATCCGTCGCAGGTTCATCCGAATTCGCCTCGCGGACGTCATGCCCTGCAACGGCATCAGCCCCCGGCCGTGGGCGATGTTGAAGGTCACCAGACGGATCCGCTGCATGACCCTCATGCTGTCCTGCCTCACGGATGCGGCAAAAGGAAAAGATCGCCGCGCTAGTCGACGGCGTCACGCCACGCCGCCTCGTCGAATCCCGCAATGACCTGACTTGCCGTGACTAGGAACGGTCGCCGCACGAGGTTACCGTTGGAGCGCAACAGGGCTATCTTTTCGGCCTGCGACTGCGCGGCCAACTGCGGGCCCAGGGCAAGCGCACGGTAGTCACGACCCGAGGTATTGAAGACACGCCTCCCATCCCCGCCGGCCCACGCCAGCGCCCGCGACAACTCCTGTGCCGTGGGAGGCTCCTCGCGGATCGGTTTCTCCACAAAGTCGATCCCCTGTTCTTTCAGCCACCGCACCGCGCGGCGGCAGCTATCGCAGCTGCGATAGGTGTAAACGGTGATCGCCATGGCGCGTGGCCCCCGCTCAGCGCGAGACCCATTCCTTTTGCTCAATGACGAACTGCCAGCGGCCTTTGTAGCGGCCAAGCAAACCGACAAACCCAATCTGCTCTCCCGCTTTCCACCGTCGGCGCAGCTCCGCACGAAGGGCCGGATCCGGCACCCAGATATCCCAGGTCTCAGCCAACACTTCGACCGCTAGGCGGTCGCCGGCGGCCAGCCGGCCGTCCACCACGATGGGCTTTCCGGTGAAAGAACCGTCGCGCAGCCGATCCGCCGTCCCCACCTCCGAAGCCCGCACCGCCGTGGTCAGATCCAGGGATGCCCGCGGCGCGCGAAGCGGCCGCGCCGAACTTTCATCACTCTCCGAAGGCCGCTTCAGCGCGATCCAGCGATCCGCCCGGCCCTCGGCAGTCGTGGTGAAGCGGGCAAGGATCGGGAAGTGATCGGAAAACCCCGCGCCCGCCGCTCCTTCGTTAGTCCAACGGACCGGCCGGCCTTCCGGGGTCGCATTCAGGCCCGGCACCTTGAGCACTGCGAATGAGTTGTCGACGTACTGCACGCCCCGGGAATCGTAGAGTCCACGCGACACGATCATCTGCATCAGCGTGCCCCATTCGTCGCGGAAGATATCACTCCCGCGCTGCTCCTCCGGCAACTCGAACCACAGATTATACAGGTCGCGTTGCGCACCCCGGATCGCGAGCTCGTTGCCCTGCGAGCGGAGGACGCCGTTGAGCGCGGTGACCGGCATCGTGGCGGCATAGCGACGGCTCTGGTTATACTGGGAATTGAAGTCGCCGCCGAGAATGATGTCCGCGTGGGGATCCGCCCGCAGGATCTCATCGATCCGGGCGCGCAGCACCGCCGCGTTATCCAAGCGCACCTTCTCCATCTCTGGGTCACCCGCGCCGGATTTCCAGTGATTGTTGAACACGTGCACCGCGGCGCCATCCACGTCGAGGGTCACCTCCAAAATGTTCCGGGCCAGGCGCGTGGGGTGCCGGCGGGTGTCGCGAATCGGGAGGCGAGTAAACGTGACGCACTGGATCGCGCGGAGGTTACCATCCTCGTGCCGCTCGGTCGCCTGGTCGCCGCCGAGTACGGCCGAGTACCCCTTGAGCCCACGATCCGCCAGCGCCCGCAGCAACTGGTCCGACGCCGAGGGCTCGCGATCCGGGGTGCGGTCGACCTCGATCTCCTGGAACAGGATGACATCCGGACCACGGCCATCATCCAGCCGCGCGATGATCTCGGCGATGTTGCGCAGTTTGGTATCGAGCTGCCGCTGACCGTAGCCTGGAGCTTGGTAATCGTCGTAAGCCGCGACGCCGTCGGCGTCGAAGAGGTTCTCGACGTTGTGGACCAGCACCGTGAAGGGACGGGCCGAAACGGCCAGCGGCGCGAGAAGGAGGGCAACGAGCAGTCCGGACAGGGAGCGGCGGCAGGACATGCCCCAGCAAAGCAATCCGGCGCGCCGTTGACCAGCGCCAAGGCTCCCGCTCAGACTCCGTTTCCATGCCCGCCTCTGCTCCCCTGCTCGCCATCGAAGGCCTGACCGTGCGCCGCGGCGCCACGGTGCTCCTCGAGGATGTCTCGTGGCGGGTCGAGCACGGCGAGCACTGGGTGATCCTCGGGGCCAACGGCTGCGGCAAGACGTCCCTGCTCAAGACGTTGCTCGGCTACCTCTCGCCCAGCGCCGGGTCACTCGAACTGCTTGGCCGCAATTACGGGCAGACCGACTGGCGGGAACTGCGTCCGCTGATCGGCATCGTCACAAGCGCCATCCAAGCTTCGATCCCCGCCGCAGAGCCAGCCGTCGAGACCGTGATCTCGGGCCGCTACGCGCAGCTTGATCTCTGGGTGCCGAGCAAGCGCGGCGACCACGCGACGGCGAAGCGCCTGCTGCGGCTCGTCGGCGCCGGCGAACTCGCCAACCGTCCTTGGCTCTACCTCTCCCAGGGCGAGCGGCAACGGGTCCTGATCGCCCGCGCGCTGATGGCACAGCCTCGCCTGCTGATTCTCGACGAGCCGTGCGCCGGCCTCGATCCGGTCGCCCGCGCGGAGTTTCTCCGGTTCGTGGAGACCCTCGCCCGCCAGCCGCGCTCTCCCTCGCTGGTGCTGGTGACCCACCACGTCGAGGAGATCACGCCCTCCTTCACCCATGCGCTGGGCCTGAAGCGCGGGCGCCGGCACGCGTCGGGAACCCTGCCGTCAGTCGTGACGTCGCGCACGCTGACGTCGCTCTTCGACGCGCCGATCCGGGTGCGCCGCGACCGACGCTCCGGTGCCTTCACGGCATCGGTCACGGTTTGAGCTGGTTCCACCCGCTCACGTGGCCTCGCGGGCGAAACGTCCGATGATGCCGTCGAAGCTGCCGTTGGAGAAAAAAACGACCACGCGCGAACCGCGGGAGGCAAGGTCGTCGTTGCGACGCAGGAGCGCGTCGAACAACGAGAGGTTGGTCTCCGCGGCCACCGCGTAGCGGCCCTGCTCGTTGAGCTGACGCGCGAGGCCGGAAGCATCGAAGCGTTCCTCCGGACGGAGCTTCTCCGCCCGATTCACCGCGCCGAGGAAGACTTCATCCGCCAAACCCAACGCCCGCCCAAACGGCTCCTGCAACACCCGCGTCCGCGCCGTGTTGCTGCGGGGCTCAAACACTGCCGTGAGCCGAGCCTGAGGAAACCGTGCGCGCAGCGAGGTCAAGGTCTCCGCAATCGCGGTCGGATGGTGGCCAAAGTCTTCCACCACCGTCAGGCCATCACGCTCCACGAGGATTTCCTGCCGGCGGCGCACGCCGCGGAAGCGCGCCAGCGGCGAGAGATCCAGCGCGGCCGACGACGGCGGAAACGTCGCCCCGGCCGCCGCCCCAACCAACGCCGCGGCAGTCGCCGCCATCGCGGCGTTCCGGGCGTTGAACACGCCAGGCACCGCGAGCTGCAACTGCGCCCACGGTCGCCCCGACCACGTCAACCCGAAGCGAATGCCGCCAGCGGTCTCAGTCGGATCGACCAAGCGAACGTCGTTTCCTTCCCCCAGACCCACCCGGACGACCTGCGTCCAGCTGAGCGGCCCCAGCGCGGCGAGGTTGGGGTCGTCGCCGTTCAGCACGACCCAGCCGGTCTGCGGCACGATCCGCGTCAGGTGCAGGAAGCTGCGCTGGATATCCGCGACGTCGCGAAAAATGTCCGCGTGATCGAACTCCAGGTTGTTGAGCACCGCCACCCGGGGCGCGTAGTGGATGAACTTGCCCCGCTTGTCGAAGAACGCGCTGTCGTACTCGTCACCCTCGATCACGAAGGGATCCTGCTCCGCGCCGAGATGCGCACCGGTCGGCGGATCCTGGGGCACGCCGCCAATGAGGTAGCCGGGATCCCGGCCGTTCTCGCGCAGCAAAAACGCCGTCATCGCCGTGGTCGTGGTCTTCCCATGCGTGCCCGCGACGACGATGTTGCGTCGACGCCGGAGAATGAGGTCGTGCAGGAGCGCCGGAAGCGAGGTGAACGGCAGCGCCCTTGCGTCGAGCAACCACTCCACCTCCGGGTTGCCGCGGGACATCGCATTGCCGATGACCACCAGATCGGGCGCGAGCCGGGCGAGCCGCAGCGCATCAAATCCTTCGTGCACGGTGATTCCGGCCTCGGCGAGCACCGTGCTCATCGGCGGGTAGACCCCGGTGTCGGCACCGCTGACCGTGTGACCGGCCGCCCGCGCCAGCAGCGCCGCGTTGCCCATCGCGGTGCCGCAGATGCCCATGAAATAGACGTTCATCGTGGAGAGCGGCTCAGACTCGGCGAACCGCCCGGGTCGCGACAACTCGAATCCGCCAGCCATCCGTCCAAGACCCCGCAACGGGACGGCGATCATCGCCGCCCCGCCGGCGTCCAGGGCTATTCAGGCAGAGGCTTGCCCTTCGTTTCCGTGGCAAACCAGGCCAGCACGAGACCCAGCCCGTAGACCAGCGTGATGATCGCACCCGCGCGGGCATAATCGCCATCGAACGCCTGCATCAGCGCGCCCATTTGCAGCGCACCTGCGGCGGCGAGCACGCGGCCCGCATTGAAAGCGATGCCCTGGCCGGTCGCCCGCACTCGCGTCGGGAACAGCTCCGGCAGGTAAAGCGGGAACCACCCGTAGAAGGCTGCGGTGACTCCGCCGACGAGGAAGGTGATCGCGACAAAACGGAAGTCGTAGACGATCGTCCCACGGAACAACCACGCGCAGACTCCCAGCGAAAGCAGACAGAGGACAAAGTAAGCGGTGCGGCGGCGGAAAAAGCCCCCGAGCCAGCCACCGAGGAAGCAGCCGACGATCGCTCCGACGGACGAACTCACCTGCGTGTAGGCCTTGGCCCGGTAGTCCTTGATCTCCTTCGCGCGCTGCACGACTTCCGGCGAGGTCGCCGTCAGTGCGGCTGCACCCGGAGTCGCCGCCGCAGTCTTCTCCGCGAGCGCCGCGGTCACCGACTGCTTCTGCGCCATCTGATCCGCCCAGAGCGGCAGCCACTGGACCGAACCCCAAGTTCCGATCAGCGCCACCGAGGCCAGCAAGGTGGCAAAGAGGGTCGTCTTGAGCAGCGGGGGACGCATGACTTCACTCAGCGGCCGATTCTTCTGCGCACCCTTCTGGGTTTCCTCCCAGCGCTCCGACTCCGGCACGTGCAAGCGGATGAAGAACGTCAGGAACGCCGGGGCCGCACCCACCAGCGCCACCCAGCGCCACGAGTCAGTCGTGACCTGGAAGAAGAGCCCGATCACCGCAATCAGCGCGAAGCCAACGTTCGCCGCACCACCGATCACGCCGGCCAGCAGCGGCCGATGCTTCTCCGGCCACACCTCCATCACCAAGGCGACGCCCAGCGACCACTCACCACCCATGCCCAACGCAGCAATGAAGCGGGTGACCAGCAGGTGCCACGGTTCCGAGGCAAAGTAGACGAGTCCCGTGAACAACGAGTAGCACAGGATGCTCAGCGCCATCGCACGCACACGGCCGATCCGGTCACCCAGCCAGCCGAAGACCACACCGCCCGCGGCCGCACCCAGCAGGAAGGCGGCCGTCACGTAGCCCATCCAGACGCCGACGAACGCGTCGGTCGCGACGAGTCCATGCTGCATCTGCATCTGCTGAAGCGCCGGGCGCGCGATCAGCGGGAAGATGCCCATTTCAAGGCCATCGAACATCCAGCCGAGAAACGCCGTAGTGAGAACGGCCACCAGGCGTCGATTCGACACCGCGGGCCGCGGGGAGTGTGGGGGTTGCATGCGGGGAAAAGCGAAGGGAACGCCCATCAACCGCCGAACCACCAGGGGCCGGCGTGGACGCACGCGAAGGGAGGCCAAATCCTCTTTCTTAGGCAAGACTAACCGCGCAGCCGACGGCCCCGCGCTTGCGCCGACCACCCGGCTACCCAAGCCTCTCCACTGCCATGCCCCACCGCCGTCTCCACCCCCACCGTCTCACTTTCCTCGCTCTGCTCGTGATCCTGATCTCTCCCTTCGCCGCCTCCAGCCCCGACCCCACGGGGTTGCGCTTTCCCCTTCCGGCCACCGACGAGGGACTGCCGGGCGCCGGACCGCTCCGTCGCATGGACTGGTTTCAGAAACTCTGGAACGACCGCCGCTCGGTGTGGGCGGACCGAACGGCCCAAGACCGCGGCGCAGTGGTGTTCCTCGGCGACTCAATCACCCAAGGCTGGGAAGCGGGTCTGCCCGCCGCGTTTCCCGAACTGCGGATCGCCAACCGCGGCATCAGCGGCGACACCACCCGCGGGGTCCTGCTGCGCCTGAACGAGGACGTCATCGCCCTCCAACCGCGGGCCGTGGTCATCCTGATCGGCACCAATGATCTTGAGGAGCAAGCCCAACCCGAGACCATCGCCGGCAATCTGGCCCTGATCCTCGACGCGCTGCAGGCCCACCAGCCGGCAATGCCAGTGGTCCTCTGCCGGGTCTTTCCCAGCTCCGCCACGAAGCGACGGCCCAGCACGCAGATCCGCCGCATCAATGCACTCTACGATGAGGTCGCCCGCTCCCGCGCCCAGGTCACCGTGGTGGACACGTGGTCGATTTTCGCCGACGCCCAAGGCGATGCCCGCCTGGCCGAATTTCCTGATCTGCTCCACCCGAACGAACGCGGCTACGAGCAATGGGCCCGCGCCCTCCGTCCGGCTCTGCAGCGCGTGGGGTTGCTACCTTAACCAGTACCGCACCGCCGACGCATGCGCGGGCATCCATGATCCCATCGACGGTCAGGCCACGGCTGCGACAGGTCGCCGGCCCAGAGCTTGACCCGGGACGCCCGCGCGGGCGCGGGTCGACAGCCCAAGCGCCACGCCGCCTTCCACTGCGATGGCTGGTGGGCTTCGCGGTGCTGTGCCTCGCACCCACGGACTCCGTCGGTTCCCCGGAAGAGCGCGTGGTGGACCTTCCTCCCCTCGTCGTCGAGGGTACGGCCTCCCCTCTGCGCTGGCGCCACGCCGCGTTGCCTGGAAAGGAAGTGCTCTCGGCCTGCTCGGACTCCGTGACGCAAGACTTCGTGATTCGACTGCAGCGTCAGACCGAACTGCTCGCGTGGCTGCTGCCGCCTCCGTACCAAGCGTCGTCCGTCGTGCCCGACACGTACCTGCTGCTCAGCCCGCGCACGCCCCGCGCCACGTCCACGGAGATCATGAAGGACCTTCTGCAGCGCCCCGCCGGCGAAGGGGCCGGCCGCGCCAGCGCGGCGCATGCTGCGACGGACCGCGTCCGTTTTCTGCCGAACCTGCGGATGCTCGATGTCGATGCGACCATCGTCTTTGTGCTGCTCGACGACGAGGATGAAGCCGGCGGGTTCAGCTTCACGATCGACCGCGTTCGCCAACTGCTCGTTCAACGCCGCCCGCGCCTGCCGCCTTGGCTGGTGCACGGACTGCTCCAGCTGTACCCCGAACTTTCCTTCGAAAACGAGGAGCTTCGCGCGGGTCCAGCCCGCTGGCCCACGCTCACTGCACCGTCCGGCGCGACTGGCGGCGGCGCCCCTCAGCCGCTCGCCCCGATGGCCGAGTTGCTCGCCTCGCCGCCTTCCGCGACGCCCAGCGTGCCCGCGCTCGCGCCGGCGATCCGCGACGCGCAGAGCGCGCTCTTTCTGCGTTGGGCACTGATCGACGGCTCGGCGGCGAGGCGCGCGGCCTTCTGGCGGCTCGTGGACCGGCTGGAGTCTGAACCCGTGACCGACGCACTGCTCCGCACCGAGCTCGGCGTCGACTTCGCCGCACTCGATCAGAACCTGCGGGACTACCTTCCCCATGCCCGCAACGGGAAACGCCGTATCCATTCAGCCACTCCAGGTAGAATCGCTAGGCCCGCCTTGCGCGACGCCACGCCCGCCGAGATCGCACGGATTCGCGGCGATTGGGAAAGGCTCAGCATCAGTTATGTCCGGCAACGTCTTCCTGAGCTGGTCCCCAAGTACGCCGAGCGAGCCCGCCGGACCGCGCGCGCCGGCTACGAACAGGGTTCCCGCGACCCGTCACTCCTTGCCGTGATCGGGTTGATCGAGATCGACGCCGGTCGTCCCGCCGAGGCGCGACCCTGGCTTGAGCAAGCCGCGGCCCTCGGCGCCGCGCGGCCTCGGGCCCTGCTGGAGCTCGCGCTCCTCCGCTTCGCCGAAAGTGGCCTCGCGAATTCCGCCCCCACCGCATCGCCGACGGCTGAACAGATCGCTGCGATCCTGACCCCGCTCGAATCGGCCGCCGCACTCCGTCCCGCCCTACCCCCGGTCTACGCCTTGCAGGCGGAGGTCTGGATGCGCGCCGGCACCCGGCTGTCAACCGACCAACTCGCCCGCCTGCGCCGCGCCGTGACGTTGTTTCCGGAATCCTCGCTCCTTGCCGTCCGCACCGCCCAGTTACTCGCCCTCCACGGCGAACCCGAAGCCGCCCGCGATGTGATCCGACGTGCCCGGGCTGCCAGCGAACAGCCCGCCGCCCGGCAGTGGTTCGACGCCGTCGAAGCCTCGCTTACCGCCGAGCGAGCCACCGCGACGCCGGGTCAAGAACCCCAGCTCCAGCGCTCAGGCTCCCAGCGGTAGCCCGTGGCTCGCGGGAGGATGTGACCGAGACCCGGCCACGGAAGGTGGAATCCATACGTCCGCTGCCGTGAGCCCGCGAGTTCCGCGAACACGCGTCTCCGAGTCGCCACCGCCTGCTCCGGCTCATGGTCAAACTCGATGTACCACGTGGGATCCGCGAACATCAGGAGGTGATGGTGCGCGACATCCATGATGTGCACCAACGACGCGTCACCGTCACGAATCCGGAGCATCGCGTGGCCCGCGGTGTGCCCAGGCGCCGCCACCATGGTCACCGCCCCGCCAAGCACGGCATCGCCATCTTGGTGAAGCTGCAGATTCGGGGCCAATACATCCAACGCCGCACGCACGTCATTGGTCAGCTTGGTCGTATTGTCCCGCCGCAGCGACCGGCTGAAATCCGGCTTCGCACTGCGCCAGAAATCCACCTCCGCACCCAGCACGCGCACCGCCGCATTCGGAAACGTCGGCCGACCCGCCGTCACGAATCCACCGATGTGATCGGAATGGCCATGACTGATGAACGCCTGCGTCACGTCCTCCGGACGGATGCCGATCGAGGCCAGCCCGTCCGCAAGCCAACCCAGATTGGGATTCGGCCGCTGGCCGAAACCAGCGTCACACACCACCACCTCGCGGCCAATGCGCAGAACGAGCACGTTGACGTACAAGGCGAAGCCATCGAGGCGCTCCCCGTGCGCCACAAGTTCCTCCACCATCCGCGGGCGCTCTCCGGGCGGATGCATCTTGTCCACGCGGTCGTTGAAGAGTGAATGACCATCACTGATCGACCATGCCTCGATCGCACCGATCCGGAACGGGTAAACGAACGGCTTGCCCGGGGTCTTGGCGGGCAGCACCACGGGCCGGCTCGCCGACGCTGTCGTCGAAGCGGTCGAAGCGGAAACCTGAGCGGCAGGCAACGCCGCAAGCCCCAGCGCGGACGCACCGAGGAAGTGGCGACGGGAATAGGTGGCCATGCCTCGAGACTGCGTCACCCGCACTGCGACGGCGAGCGTGGAAACCAGCTCCGCAGCCGGCCGCCGTGCCAGTGTCCCCGGCTCCCTGACACGCGTCGCACCCCGCCACGGGACCGGTGCAATTCCGACCTTGCGCCATGCTGGAACCCCCACTCAATTTCTCTGTCTTTCTGACGTCTCTCTCCTCCATGAACTCCCTCCTCAAACGAGCCCTCCTCCTCATCGTCACGCTGTCGGTCATCACCCCGGTGCTGCCGCCCCTTCACGCCAGCGCGGGCGAGAAGCACTCTGAGCTCGAGGACGCGATGGAGAAGATGAACGGCGCCTTCCGCAAGCTGCGCCGCCAAGTGGCCGATGCCACCAAGAACGCCAACTCGCTGGAGCTCGTCGCCAACCTCCGCGCGGCTTCCGAGAAGTCCATCGATCTCGTGCCGAAGCTCGCCGCCGAGCGTCCGGAAGCCGAGCGTCCCGCCTTCATCGCCGCCTACAAGAAGCAGATGCAGGAGTTCGTCGCGGCGCTCGCCCCGCTCGAGGCCGCGCTCAAGGCGAACAACAACGCCGAGGCGGAGAAGATCGTCGCCGATCTCGGCGCCCGCCAGAAGCAGGGCCACAAGGACTTCAAGAAGCAGGAAAAGAAGGGCTGAGCCCCACGCTTCCCCAACCCACTCGGGTGGCACGAAACAGGCCGCGCCGGCTCCCTTGAGCCGCGCGGCCTGTTTCGTTTGCCGAGCACCCGCGACGCGGGGCACCGCCGCGTTCAGCGGCCGAGCTGCTCCAGGACGCGCTGCGTCACTGCGCGCACGATCGCTTCAATCTGCGAATCCGCCAACGGGGGCAAAGAACCCTTCGCCGCGTCGAGGGTCGGACTCGCCGAAGCTGCTCCCACGCCGAAGTCCGCCGTGCCGGGTAGCTCGGAGTCCTTGAGCGCCGCCCGGGGATCCGACATGCCCTGCCTCAGCCGACGCTCGATCAGGGCCTTCGCCTGGCTGCCGGTAAAGCGGCTCATCCCACCGCCCATCCCCGTCGCAATCCAGATCATGCGGCAGTACGCGTCGATGTTCTCCATCTTCCAACCCGCATCTTCCACGTCGTTGCCCCAGACGATCACCCCGTGGTTCCTCATCAGCACCGCTTGATGATCGCGCGCCGCTTCACCCACGATGTCCGCATACTCCTGCGTACCCGGCATCCGGTACTCGGCGACCCCGATCCGCCCCAAGAAAATCTCGACCTCGGGAATGAGGTATTGCGGGATCACCCCATCCCACAGCGCAAACGCGGTCGCGTGCGGGGGGTGCGCATGCACGCACGCCTTCGCCGCCGGTTGCCGCTTCATGATCCCAAAGTGAGTCAGTGCCTCACTCGTGGCGCGACGCACGCCCGCCAGTTGCCGCCCCTCCAGGTCAACCAGGCACACGTCCTCCGGCTTCATGAAGCCTTTGCAGATCAACGTGGCCGTGCAGAGGGCAAGGTTGTCACCGACACGGATCGTGATGTTCCCGCCGTTTCCATCCGTATACTCGCGCTGCCAGAGCCGACGGCCAATGTCGCAGATGCGCTCCTTCAGGATCTCGATCGGCGGCGAACGAAAGAACGCCGCAACCTCCGCCGGGGTCGTCGGATCCGCACCCGGCGTCCATTGAAACGCGACGTCCGGCGTCGACGGGCCAGACCAGCCCGCCGCTCCTTCCGGAACGGTTCCCGCTGACCGACGGGATCCTACTCCGGTCGTTCCACGCGGGTCGGCGACGGAACCCGGGGCGGCCGAATCATGAGGGGATCTGGAGGAGGAGAGCGACATGAGCGGGGGCGATGACACGCCACGGCTAGGGCGCTCGAAACCGCCTCAGGAGTCAAGGGAGGCGTTGCAAAACGTTCCAAAATCTTCCATTTTGAATCAGAAGCCATGCAACCCGAAGAGCGCCAAGCCCGGATCGAAGCGTACCTACTCAAGGCGGAATTCGCTTCTCTGGAGGAACTTGCGCAGATCTCCGGGGCATCGATCTCGACGGTGCGCCGCGATCTCGCGCGGCTGGAACAGGGGCAGCGAATCCGCCGGACACACGGTGGGGCGCGTTCACTGCAACCGCCCAAGACCGACGAGTTCGTCTTCAATGTGCGGGACACCCACCAGGTGGCCGAGAAAGAGGCGATCGGTGCCGCCGGCGCCGCACTGGTGCAGCCGGGGCAGACCGTGATCATCGACAGTGGTACCACGTGCTTCCACGTCGCGCGCCACCTCGGCGAGCGGGTCGGCCAGGTCATCACGAACTCCCTGCCCGTGGCCAATCTGTTCTCCGGCTCCAATCGGCTGGAGGTACATCTGTCGGGAGGCGTGATCTACCCGCGGCTCGGCACGTTGGTGGGGCCGCACGCCACCGAGACGTTCACCCGCACCCACGCCGACGTCGCGATCCTGAGCGCGAGCGGCATCGCCGAGGACGGCATCTACAGTTCGCACGCGCTGATCGTCGACATCCAGCGCGCGATGATCGCCGGCTCGGGGCGCGTCATCTTCTGCCTCGACCACACCAAGTTCGGTCGTCGCTCGACGTTTTTCCTGAGCGATTTCTCCGGGGTCGATGTGATCGTCACCGACGCCGGGGCCCCTGCGGACTTGGTCGCGGGGCTGCGTCGCCAGGGGCTCGAGGTCATCCTGGCGGGCCACTGAGCGTCATGCGGCGCTCCGACCCCTCTCGCCCGGGCCAAGCGCTCCGGTCACAGCCGGACCCACGCGCCCGTCCGATAAGAGTAGGCCTGATCCCCCTCGATCGCGACCAGATGGATCCACGTATGGTCGAACAACGCCCGGACACCGTCGTGCGCCGCCAGCACCGCTCCGATCGCCTCCCGGTTCGCCGCGATCAACACCGACAGGCGCCTCGGCTCGTGCATGAACTTGGTTCCGTCGTGAATTGATTGATACGGGAGCCCCACCTTGAGATCGCCACCGTTGCCCTCGACCACGCCGAGTCCGCCCAGAACGTTGTGCAGCACCTTGCTTCCGGCGCCATAGCGTGCCGGGTCGACGCGCGAAGCGTAGTATTGGAGGTTGATCCAGCTGGCCACCACCACCGGGGCGGTGAGAATCAAGGTGAGCACGCGCCGCTCAGGATCCGCGTCGGCATCATAATCGTGCAGGAACACGCGCCCGTCCAGTCCGAGGCCTCGCGTGCGCGCACGGGGAGCGGCAATGAGTGCGGCGTTGTTCGCCAATCCCCACTCCGGCCGCACTTGCGCGATGTCCGTGGCGCGCTGGCGCACCGCCCGATCCAACGCCTCTCCAGCCAGGTGACCAAGGCCGAGCGACGTCGCCCGCTCCACCCGCGTGCGCCGACCCGCCGCGACCAGCGCCGTCTGCAGGCGCGCAGCTTCCTCGCGGTGAGTCGATGGGACTCTTTCAAGGTCGAAGAGCTGCACCTCGTCCGCCGTCGTCTGATGCAGGCCGGCGAGGAACACGGTGTCTGGCGGCACCACCAGCCCACGCGAGGCCAACTCGGCGCGGACCGCGGGATCATTGAGCGTGGCCGCGGCCAGCCGCGCATTCACGTCGCCGGCGTGTCCTCCGCACGCACCGCAATCCAGCGCGGAGGCGTACGGGTTGTTCGCGCTCTGGCTGCCATGACCGCAAAGAAGAACCAAGCGCGCCAAGTTCCGCGTCAGGCTCATGCCGCGCAACGCCCCCGCCGCCAAATCGGCCCGGGTCGCCACGCTGAGGGTCTCCAGCCGCGGGGGAGCGGGATCACATCGCGGAGCCTGCCGCGCGCCCGCACGGACGAGCGGGGAGGCCGCCGCCAATCCAGCCGCTTCAACGAAGGTGAAGCACGAGACCGCGGAATTCTGAAACGCCTTCCACGCGCCCGCTTCCCGAGCGGATTCGGCCCGCGCGTCGAGCTCCGACTCCGCCAAAGCCTCGTCACTCGATACCGGAGGCACGAGCAGGACGGGGCAGCGCGACGCTGCACCCGGCTTCGCCGGCAGCGCATGCGCAACGGGGAAACCAAAGAAGCCCGCGAAGCCAACGGTCTGGACCGCCGGCAACTCAACCTCAAGCGCGCGCCGAAAGACCTCGGAGCGCACGTCGATGCAGAAGACCGCCTGCACCGCCGGCCGCACCACCGCCCCACCCGGCGACTGCGCCGCCACGGCGCGTGCGAGCCGGCGACGGTACCCGCTCTCATACGCCGCCTGCCAACGCACCAGCGCCCCTAATGGCACGGTGGATACAGCAGGCTCGCGCGGCGCCAGCCAGTCACGTTCCACGGGCCGCCCCTCGACAAACGCCGCGTGGAGCGCCGCGTCATAGGCCAACCGGACCGCCAGCAACTCGCGCAACGCCGGATTGGCGCGGCTCCGCATCGCGTCCTCACGCACCCGGTACTGCAGATAGCCCGCCCATCCGGACACGGTGACCAACTGGCGGTGCAGGAAGTCCGTGAGGTCGACGCTCGCCGACGCAATGCGACCAACGACCGAGGCAATCGCCTCCTCGGGATCCTCTGGAAGTTCGTCCACCACGCGCCGGAAACCCCGGAGGCCGAACGCCTCCGCCGTGCGGTCTCGCCGCGCCGTTTCCCGCCACGCACGAAACAGTCCGAGATCCGCCCAGGGCGAGCGCCACGTGAGCTGGTTCTCGTCAAAGACCGACGCTGCCAGGCGTGAAATCTCCCCCACCACGAAGGTCTGCCAGTGCGCGCGAGCCTCCCGTCGGTCGAGCAGGTCCGCCACGGTGGCGATCGGCCACACCTCCACCCCCGCGTCCGCATCGGTCAGCGCCGCCAAGAGGCGGTCCGTCGTCCATGCTCCCTCGGCGACCGCCGCAAGGTCCTCGCCCTCGATCTCACCCCGACGGAATGCGTCGAGGTAGGCGGCAGGCGACTGCAGCGGAGCCGATCCGGTCGTGCGCTGCAGCAGCGCACACGCGTCCTCGAAGGATCGATCGCTGAGGCCGACGAAGGGGTTGACCGCGACCCAGTGACGCAGTGGCCAAAGCGGGGCGATCCGGGAAAGTGCCCCCGAGACGGATGCAGCGAGCGCGTGCGACGAAGGCAGGCCCGGGCGCGAGGCAGCGGGAGAGGCAAGGGAACTCATGGAAAAGAGGTGGGAAGGATGAACAACTAGGCTTGGACCACGGGATGATGCGGCCAGAGCCACCCCAGGGCACGCTGCACCCAGGTACCGACGTAGAAGCCACTCGCGGCGTGGACGTACAGCCACCGACCCGCCGCAGTCCGACCAGCCCGCCAGAGCAGCGCCTGGAAAACAAAGAGGCAGGCGAAGATGACCGCGACCACCACCACCACCGCAGCCGGAGGCGGAACCACGGTGAGCACGAAGACGCCTCCCGCCCACGCATGCAGGGTGAACGCTGCGAGGACGATGCCGAGCGCCGCACCCAGCACGCGACCGCGCTCCATCAAGCCGTGCGAAGCCGACCAGCCGCGCGCCAGTCCATACGCGAGCGCCAGAGCCAAAATGAAGGAAAGGATGCCAAGGTAAGGCGACACTCGCGGCAGCACCACCGACAGCAACGCCGCCCCGGCTGCCGCCAGCGCCCCGCCCCAGATCACGCCCCAGACCAGCGCCGAGGTCCGCAGCGGAATCGCCGCCCGCGCCACCGCACCGACCGAAGAGCCCGCCGTCAGGAACGCGTGCGCCTTGTAGATCGAGTGAGCCACGAGATGCACCAGCGCGAGACCGAACGCCCCGAGACCGCACTGCAGAATCATGAACCCCATCTGGGCGATCGTCGAAAACGCCAGCGCACGCTTCACCGTCGGCTGCGTCAGCATCACCACGGAGCCAAATCCCGCCGTCACCGCTCCGACCACCGCCAGGGCCGCCAAGGCCCCGGGCGCCTGCGCCATCAACGGAGCCAAGCGCACCAGGAGAAAGCCACCCGCGTTGATGATGCCCGCGTGCATGAGCGCCGACACCGGGGTCGGCGTTTCCATGGTCTCGGGCAGCCAGGTGTGGAAGGGAAACTGCGCCGACTTCAAGGCCGCCCCGGCCGCGAGCCACCAACCGGCCGCCGCCATGCCATCCGCCCGCCCGGCCTCCGCCGCCTGGAGCAGGGCCTCGAGGTCCAAAGTGCCCTGATGCCGGTAGAGGATCACCAGCGCCAGCGCGAGAGAGAGGTCGGCAAGGCGGCTGAACACGAACTTGAGCCGGGCCGCAAAGCGCGCCCCCGGGCGCGAGGGATCGTGCAACAGGAGCCGGTGCAACCCCATGCTCGTGAGGATCCACGCCGCGAGGAGGAGCAGCAAATTACCGGAAATGACCAGGAGCAGCACCGCAGAGAGCGTCAGGCTGATGCCCGCAAAGAAACGACGCTCTCCCGGATCACCCGCCAGATAGGCCCGGGAAAAACGCACCACCACCCCGCCGACCAACGCCACGAGGACCGCCATCACCACCGAGACGAGGTCCAGTCTCAGCGCGAGCGCAAACGCGTCCCCACCGCCCCACGGCGACCAACGCAGCGTCGTCGAACCGTTCACCCCCAGGAGCACCACCGCGAGCACCGCGCTCAGCAGGGACAGGCCCGCCGCCGCAGTCGCGACGAGACCAGCCCCCCGCGCCGAACGGCGGACGCCCACCACCAGCCCCGCAAGAAGCGGAGCGGCGGGAATGCAAACCAAGCAGAGCAGAAGAATCGCACGCACGCTCGGAGACTATCAGGCCCCGCTCTTTTCGTCATTTATAACCTTTGCAAGATTCCGTTAGCTTTTATCTAAGTAAACTCATGGCGTTTCTCAATCTTCACCACCTGCGCTACTTCCGCGTTGCCGCCCAGGAGCTCAATCTCACCCGGGCCGCCGCGAAGCTGAACCTTTCCGTTCCCGCGCTCAGCGTGCAACTGCGCCAGCTGGAGCACAACCTCGGGCACCCCCTGTTCGATCGCAGTCGGGGAGGATGGACGCTCACCGAGGCCGGACGGCTCGCCCTGGAATACGCCGAGACCATCACCCGGGCCGGCGACGAACTCGTCGACGTCCTCGCGCACCGCCCGCGCGCCGACCGCCAGTTCCTGCGCGCCGGGGTCGTCGCCACCCTGTCGCGCAACTTCCTCATCGAATTCATCCGCCCAGCCCTGCATCGCGAAGGCGTCGGCGTGGTGCTGCGCTCCGGCGGACTGCGGGACCTGCTCGTCCTGCTCCACGCGCATCAGGTGGATCTCGTGCTCTCCAACCAGCCCGCGCGCCGCGATGCGGAAACCCCGTGGCACAGCCACCTTCTCGCCGAACTGCCGGTCAGCCTCGTCGGAGCCCCGGTCTGGCAACGCCAGCGGCGTCGCTTCCCCGACGACTTCGGCAGCGTGCCGCTGATCCTACCCAGCCAGGAGAGCAACACCCGAGCGGGCTTCGATCTCCTGCTCGCCGCCGCCGGCATCCGGCCCCGCATCATCGCCGAGGTGGATGACATGGCGACGCTGCGCCTGCTCGCGCGCGAGGGCGAGGGGCTCGCGCTCGTTCCCCCGGTCGTTGTCCGCGACGAGATCGAAGCCGGCACGCTGGTCGAGATGCACCGTCTGACCCAGGTCCGCGAGACGTTCTATGCGATCACGCCCAGTCGCCGCTTTCCCAACCCGCTGGTCGCGGAACTCGTCGGACGCATGCACCCGCAGACGCCGCGCCGCCACACCATCAAACGGGTGCGGTAAACGGTTCTCCAGACGCCACGGCCGCCAGCGCCGCTCGGTACTGGGGCTCGAACTCCTCGAGTTGCGAAACCGCGAGTCCCAGATTCCGGATCAAACCGTCCTTCAAGCCGTAGATCCAGCCGTGGACCGTGAGGTCTTGGCCACGCAACCACGCATCCCGCACGATCGTCGTCTGGCAGACATTGCTCACCTGCTCGACGACGTTGAGTTCGCAGAGGCGGTTCGTGCGCAGGGAGTCGCCCGTAAGCGCGTGGAGACAATCCCGGTGCTTCTCACCCACATCCTGGATATGCCGGAGCCAGTTGTCCGCCAATCCGATGCGGTCGCAGCGCACCGCCGCCCGCACGCCCGAACAGCCATAGTGACCGCAGACGATCACGTGCTTCACCTTCAACACGTCGATCGCGAACTGCATTACCGACAGGCAATTGAGGTCGGTGTGGACCACGACATTCGCGATGTTCCGGTGCACGAACAGCTCGCCGGGCAGGAGGTTCACGATCTCGTTGGCCGGCACCCGGCTGTCTGAGCAACCGATCCACAGGTACTCCGGACTCTGCTGCCGCGAGAGCTTCAAGAAGAAATCCGGGTCGCGTGCCCGCAGCCCGGCGGCCCACGCCTGATTCTGCTCAAAGAGATGGTCCAACACCTTCATGCGTCACCGGACATCGTCGGGGCAGCGCCACGATTGTCCACGGCAAATCTCGCCGAAATCACCACAAATGAACGGATTGCCAACGGACTGCACCCGTCGACCCATGCCGCGAACGTCGTCCCCGCGGGGATACGGCGCCGCCACTAACCGTGACGGGCAAACTCCGTCAGGAAGCGATCCACGTTCCGGCCTGACACTTCACCTTCGATGAGGCGCAGCAAGCCGCGACGACGCTGCTCCAGCCGCAACGTGACCCCCAACTGCTCGGCCAAGCGTTCCAGCGCCCGGCTTCTCCGCCACTCCCAGAGCCAGCACGTCAAACCAATCCGGATCGGAACGTCGGCAGAGGCAAAGGCGGGTGAAACGCGGCTCACGCATCAAGCGAAGCGATTCCCGCGCCAATCCATCCCGCCGAGCCGATTTTGCGCAAATTTCGCCGGATTGAAGCAGACGCCGCGGGACACCGGCTCATTTTTGCGCACAACGCCTGCGCCGGTGGTCAGGATCGCTCACTCCGAGCGAGCCGGCTTGGCCGCCGCCGCTGCAGTCGGTGCGGCCGGCCGCGGGGGCTTCTCGTCGAGGTTCTGGTGGATCTCCACGTCGCTGACCGGCTCCGAGTCGATGCCGCCCGCCGGCACCTCAAGCTTCGCCAGCCACACCAACGCGTTTAGGACCAGTCGGCGCTGGTCGTCATTCTGCCAGTTCAGGTGGAAGTGCCCGCCCGTGAAGCCGAGGCCGCGCCCGCCGTCCGGTCGCTCAACCGCCCAGAGTGTCGTTTCGGGGCGCCCCTTTTCGGCCTGAATGTGCGGGTACGGTCCTTTTGGGCTCACGTACGGACCATCGCGGACGGCGTCGGACGGAGTCGCCACGAGGATGTCCGCCACGCCCTCCTTCCCGTCGCGGAAGCGCATGTTGAAGTACCACTCATCCTTGGTCCGGAACGGACGCACTCCCCGGGTGATCGGATGCACAGGCAAATCGCGATACTCGGCTTCCCAGATGGGATTGCAGGAAAAGTGGGTCTCGTAGTACCCCCCGATCCAAGCCTTCCACTCCGCGCCACCGGCACCGGCCGGCACCTCGACCGCGTAATGGGCGCAGCCCAGACTCACCCCGCGCGCCATGAGCCCGCGCAGGAATTCGCGCCGATCCCCCTGCAGAGCCAAGTGCTTGGCGCCACCATCGGAGTAAATGAAGATGGCATCCGCTCCGTCGAAGACGGAAAAGTCGTCGACCCGCTCGCCATTCACCACCTTGGTGGGCCAGCCTTGGGTGACCAGGACGGTGCGCAAACCGGGAACCTTCTCGAGTCGCTTCTGCAACAGGATCGATCCAGCGCGGAATTCGTGCATGAGCGGCGGATGGCTCGCCGGGCCGGCGATCATCACCAGCTTGCGTTCCACCGGTACCGCCAGCGCGAGCGGAGCGAGAAACCAGACCAACAGGGACCAAAAGCCGAGCGTTCGTTTCATGGGGGTAAAGCCGTGCCAGCGAGTGATCAGGCACTCAAGGATGCGTTGCGGTGGTCCGGATTCCGACTCAGCGCCGAACGCCAGTTGCCAAAGAGAACGCTCGATCCGAGACGCATCAAGATCGCCTTGCTCACCGGCGCGAGGGCGACGACGGACTCTCCCCTCTCCACTCGCCGCTCGCCCAGCGCACGCGGCGTCAGAACGTCGGGAGAGAGGATCATGCCGCCTAGGTCGGGCCAAGGTTCGGGGTTGTCAAGTCCCGAGGGTCCACGTCAGCCACGCGGATCGTTTCCCCGACTTGCGCCCGCGTCGCCGAGCGTGCATCACCTTCACCGGTTACCCACGCCGGACCGCTCACGGCAGACCCGCTCCCCTTACCCGATCCGTTCCCCTGGGTTCCCTCTCTTTCTTATGTCCCAAACGACGCCTCCGTTTCCCCTCTTGACCCGGCGCGTGGCGCTTCGCCACAGCGTGACCGGATTGCTCGCCGCCGCCGCCGCCCCGACGTTCTTCTCCGGTCGGCTCTGGGGCCAGACTGCTCCGTCCAACCGCATCCACCTGGGCATCATCGGCAACGGATTGATCTCCCAGTCCCACGTGGGCGCATTGCTCGGCCGGGACGACTGCCGCATCATCGCCCTCAGTGATGTTTGGCAGACTGCAGCGACGCGCATGCAGGACCGCATCGCGAAGGTCTACGGCGCCGGCGGCGCGCCCGCGATCCATCGCCGCTTCGAGGATCTGCTGGCGCGGGCTGATATCGACGCGGTGTTCATCTGCACGCCCGATCACTGGCACGCCCCCATCGCCAAGGCCGCGCTGCTCGCCGGTAAGGACGTGTACTGCGAGAAACCGCTCACGCTCACGGTTCGCGAGGGACGCGTGCTCGTGGACACGGCCCGCAGTTGCGGCCGTATCCTGCAAACAGGCACACAGCAGCGCTCGAACGCCGCCTTCCGCAAGGCCGCGACGATGATCCGGTACGGATGGATCGGTGACCTCCTCGGGATCCGCGCCGTGCTCGGCGAGTTCCCACTGCCGAAGGCCTTGCCGGAAATGCCAATCCCGGCGGACCTCGACTACGACCGCTGGCTCGGACCCACCCCGTGGCGTCCGTACCATCCCGATCGCATCGTCGGAAACTACGGCGGCGGCTGGCGCGTGTACAACGAGTACGGCGGCCGGAAGAACGGCGACTGGGGCGCGCATCACTTCGACATCATCCAGTGGGCCCTCGGCATGGATGCGTCGGGCCCCGTGGAATTCATTCCGAAGGGATGGAACGGCACGCCGTGGCAGACCCACCGCTACGCCAATGGCGTTGCCGTCGAGCGGGTGGATCAAGTGCCTTTCGGTATGATCGAGTTCCGCGGCACACGCGGAAAGCTCTGGGTCGGGCGCAACGACGTGCTGCTGTCCGACCCGGCTCCCCTCGCCACCCAGGTCGTGCCGCCGGACCAAGCCCATCTGTACGCGAGCGACGACCACCACACGGACTTCTTCCGCAGCATCCGTTCACGCCAGCGCCCGATCTGCGACGTGGAGGCGGGGCATCGCACCGCCACGGCCTGCCACTTGAACAACATCGCCGAGTGGGTCCGACGGCCCGTGCGCTGGGATCCGGCCAAGGAGGAAATCATCGGCGACCCCGTCGCCAGCCGCTTCCTCGATCGGCCGCGCCGCGCACCCTACGCCACCTTCTAAGCGTCGCCCGCCCGCTCCCGCGCCCGCCCGCCCCACTCCGTTCCGCGTCCATCGTTCCATGACGTCTTTTCCTTTTCCCCTCCGTCAGTCGGCCCGCTTCGCCTGCTTCCTGATCGCCCTGCCCCTCGCCGCCCAGACGGCCGCTCCCAGCACCAAGGCCGGCCCACCTCCGCGTCCCGCAGACGCCAAAGCCCTCGGCATCGCTTCACGCGCCGATTATCAGGACGACCCCAAGCTTTTCGATAAGCTCGATTTCGAGGTCGCAGCCGTCGGCGACGACGCGGCGCTGCTCCTCGATCTCGAACAGAAGCTGACCGATCTGCTCAACGCGACCACCACCACCGCCGCCGCCCGGCAGGCCATCGCGGAGCGACTCAGCCGCGTGATCGCAAGCGATCCGTCATCGCGTTCGCCGGCACTGCGGTTGCTCGGACCGTGGCTCTCCGATCCCGCCCGCCAAGAACTGGCCCGCCTCGCCTTGGAATCGGTACCCGGAGAGAACGTCGACAGCGCTTACCTGCGCGCGCTCCGCCACGCCGAGGGTCCCGCCCGACTCGCGCTCGTCCAGTCCGTCGGAGCCCGTCGCATCGCCAAGGCGGCCCCCACCCTCGGCAGCTTGCTTCGGGACGCGGATCAGTCACTCGCCGATGCCGCCGCCGCCTCGCTCGGGGCGATCGCCACGCCGCGCGCGTTCGGCATCCTCAAGGAACACAAGACTCCGATCACCCCGGCAGTCCTCAGCGCCCGGCTCGACGCCGCGGCTCGCCAACCGACGAGCGTGGCTTCCGCGGCATACCGCGAACTCGCCTCCGACCGCTCGGCCCCCGATGCCATCCGCCAACGGGCTTTTCGCTCCCTCCTCACCGTCTCTCCCAAAGAGGCAACGGGGCTCATCCTCGAGGCTCTCCGGGGCACCGAAGTCGCGCGGCGCCAGGTGGCCCTCGAGGCCATCGCTGACCTCACGGACCCGAACGCAGTCGCCGCGTTGACCAGCGCACTTCCCGCGCTCGAGGCGTCCACTCAGGCCGCCGTCATCGTCGCGGTGGGTCGGCGGGGCGACACCGCTGCGGTGCCGGCCATCATCACCGCATCGACCACCACCGCACCAGAACCGCGAGTCGCAGCCATCGAGGCCCTCGGCGCCTTGCCGGGTGGCCCGGAGTCGGTCCGGCGCTTGACCGATGTGATCGTCGCGGGCGGCTCCGACGCCAAGGTCGCTACCCAGAGCCTTTCGATCCTTCGCGGCAACGGTGTCAGCGAGGCGATCGCCGCCGGGGCCCGCACGGGCGAGACGGCCCGACGCGCCGTCCTCGTCCGGCAACTCGGTCTCCGCGGTACGTCGTCCGAACTGGCCTTTCTGCTCGGTCTCCAAGCCGACCCGGCGCTTGCCGTCCGCCTCGCCGCCCTTGAGGCCCTCGATATTCTCGCGACGACCGAGCACGAACGCGCCTTGATCACGTGGGCAACCACGGCGACTGATTCGTCCGAGCGCACGCGCGCCGTGCGCACCTTCCTCGCCGCTGCCTTGCGCGCCCCCGACACGCTCGACCGGACGCGCTTGCTGGTCAGCGAGCTTGAGCGCGGCGACCGCGCGACGCAGCTCCTCTTCCTTCCGGCGCTGCCTCGACTACCGAACCCGGAGACGGTTGCGGTCAGCGGCCGTCTCGCCAGGTCCGCCGATGCCGAGGTCGCGGAGGCCGCGCTCGCCGCGCTCAGCCGCTGGCCCAACAGCACCGCCGGCACCGCTCTTGTCAGCCTCGCCGAAGAGCGCCCCGCGGTGCAGGCCCGGGCCAGCGACGCCGCGACGCGCCTGTTCGAGCGCGATGCCGGAGCCCCCAGCCCCGAGCGCATCGATTCGCTCACGCGACTGCTGCGGCTGTCGCCGGATACCGCCCTGCTCCGCCGTCAGCTGCTGCTGCTGAGCCGCGCCGCCGATGCGCGCGCGCTCACCGCAGTCGAGAGCCTGAAGGCAAGCCCCGACGTCGCCTCCGAGATCGAAGACACCCTGCTGGCGATCCGGTCGAACGTGACCGGCGCCCCCGTGCTCACCGCTTCCGATCGCGTGGATCACCTTGAGCGCATGCTCGACGGAAAGCCCCAGACCGCATGGAGCGTGCGAGCCGACCGACAATCTTGGCTGCAGATCGATTTTCACTCGGTGCGTCCCATCCGTCGCCTCACGCTCGACCGCGGAAACCTCCGCAACGACTTTCCGGAGCGCTACGAGGTGTTCGTGACCGACAATCCCATCGAGCCCGGCGCTCCCCGCGTCGCCGGTGAGGGGGCGCGTGACCAATCGAGCATCGATCTCCCAGCCGGCATCCGCGGACGCTACGTCATCATCCGCAGCCGCGGCTCGCGCGAGGACGGCAAGTGGTCGGTGGCCGAACTGCGGGTCGACTAGGCGCCGCCCGGCTGCCGTAGGCGGCCCCAAGCGTCGCCCACCCCCCACGGCGCTCCACCCCGCTTCAGCGCACCGTGCCGCACCCCCCGGTGCGGCGCGGCGCGATGCGATGCTGTGCTGTCCTGTCCTGTGCTGCGCGGTGCGATGAGATGCGGTGCGATGCGGTGCGGAAGGATGTGGCAACATTGCGCTTCCTCCGCGCGCGCCGGGCTGGCAGGGTGAAGGGGCTTTCGGCGCCCCCACCCCGCCATGACCCTTTCCCCGGTCGACTGGATTATCATCGTCGTTTACCTCGCCGGCTGTCTTGTCGCCGGTTTGTGGATGCGCCGCTACGTCCGCGGCGTGCAGGAGTTCGCCGTGGCGGGGCGGCACATGGATCTGAACCTCGGCATCGCCTCGCTGGCGGCCACCGAGCTCGGCCTCGTGACCATCATGTACGCGGCCCAACTCGGCTACGAGAAGGGCTTCGCCGGAGCGACGATCGGCGTCGTGATCTGGGGTGCGATGTGGCTGGTAGGGCGCACGGGCTTCGTGATCGTCCCGATGCGCAATGCCGGCGTGATGACGATCCCGGAACTCTTCGAGAAGCGGTTCGGCACGCGCGTGCGCTGGCTGGCCGGACTCTTCGTCGCGGTCGGCGGCCTGCTCAACATGGGCATCTTCCTCCGACTCGGCGGCGAGTTCCTCGTGCATGCCACCGGACTGCCGCCCGGGCAGCTGGAATGGGTCATGACGGCCCTCCTCGGGCTGGTGCTGCTCTACACCATGCTGGGCGGGATGCTCTCCGTCCTGGTGACGGACTACCTGCAATTCCTCGTGATGGGCGTGGGCATCGTGGCCGTCTCGGTGGTCGTGCTCTGGCACACGGGCTGGGTTAACTTGGTCGGCGGTCTGGACGCGGCGTGGCAAGCGGGGCAGCTCAAGGCCCACCCGTACAATCCCCTCCACGCCTCGAATTTCGGCTGGGGCTACCTGCTGTGGCAGGCGGCGTTCCAGATCGCGTGCGCGACCACGTGGCAGACGCAGATCAGCCGCGTGCTCGCGGCGCGCGATGCCGCGACTGCGCAGAGGATGTATCGACGGACGTCCTTCTACTTCGTCGGCCGTTTCCTGCTGCCCGCGCTTTGGGGAGCCGCGGCGTTTGTCTGGTTCGCCAACCAAGGTGGGCTACCCGAAGGCGTAACCTCCCTCACCGCGATGCCGCAGTACCTCAGCCTCATCCTACCCGTGGGCCTGATCGGCATCGTGGTCGCCGGGATGCTCGCGGCCGAGATGTCGACCGACAGCGGCTACATGCTGACCTGGGGCACGGTGATCTACAACGACCTCGTGCGTCCATGCCTGCGCCGCCCGCTCAGCGCCAAGGCGGAGCTCCTGCTGACGCGCCTGCTGGTGCTGGCCATCGCCCTGTTCCTCCTCGTGTACGGGCTGTGGTATGAGCTTCCCGGCAACGCCTGGGACTACCTCGCAGTCACGGGCAACATCTACCTCGCGAGCGTCTTCACGCTGCTGGTCGCGGGCCTCTACTGGCCCCGCGCGACCCCGGCGGGCGCGGCGGCCGCGCTGGTGCTCGGCGCGGTGGGGCCGATCCTCTTCCTCGTCATCGGCAAGTCGCACGCCATCGCCCCAGAGGTGGCAGGCGCCTCCTCCTTCGGATTGGCCGCCGCCGGCATGATCGTCGGCTCCCTCCTGACCCGCCGCCCGGCCGCCACGGCTGCCCCAACCGCCCGCGCATGAACTCGCTCCCCGTCATTCTCTGGGCCATCCTGATCGCTGCCAGCATTGGCTGGTACGCCTTCCTCGTCGTCCACATCGGCCGCAAGGCCGGCGGCGAAATTCGGGAACTGATCAAGACCCTCTCCCAGCGTCCACCGTCCGACCCGCCCACGTCCTAGGCTCGGCCCTGACCGCCCGGTGACCGTCAGCGTCCCGCTGCGTCCGGCCAAAAAAACAGCCGCGCCCTCGAAAGGACGCGGCTGCCGGAAAGGAGACTCGGGGACGGAAACGCCCCCGAAAGGACTTAGTCGGCGTAACGACGGCGGAGCATCGCGGTGAAGGCCTGAACCTTCTCCTTGCGGCGACGCTTCTCGCAGGGCTTCTCGTAGTAGCGCTTCGCGCGGACGCCCTTGATGATGTTCTCGCGATCGAGCTTCTTCTTCATCCGGCGGATGGCACGGTCGATGGGCTCGTTCTTGCGAATCTTGATTTCGATGGACATGGCTCGGGAATGAGGCGGCCGGGGGGCCGTGGGAAAAACGCCGATGAGGCCAAACCCCCCGGACCACGTCAACGGCTTTTTTCCAAGCCCCCCCTCGAAAGTCCACGCTTGCCCACACCCCACTCCCGTCTTGCCTAGCCACAGTGTCGTCCGCCGCCTCCGACTTCGTCCACCTCCACGTCCATAGCGACTACAGCCTCCTCGACGGAGCCTGCCGCATGGATCGCCTGATGGACCGGGCCGCCGCCTTGGGGATGAAGGCGATCGCCCTCACCGACCATGGCAACATGTTCGGAGCCATTGAGTTCTACAATGCTGCGAAAGGTAAGGGCATCAAACCGCTGATTGGTTGCGAAATCTACATCACCGAGAACTCCCGGTTGGACAAGCAGGGGCGGGCGGAGGATGGGAAGAGCTATTACCACCTCGGGTTGCTCGCCCGGAATCTGCAAGGCTACCAGAACCTGCTCAAGCTGGTGTCCGATTCCCACCTGCGGGGCTTTTACTACAAGCCGCGAGCGGACTTCGAGACGCTGGCCAAGTACGCAGGCGGGCTGATCGGGTTCACGGGCTGCCTCGCCGCGCTGGTGCCGCAGCACCTGCTGCACAATCGCTTCGAGGACGCGCGCAAGGCCACCGCACGGTACATCGACATCTTCGGCCGCGAGAACTACTTCGTCGAAATCCAGGACCACGGCATTCCGGAACAGCGGCAGATCATCCCGGGGCTGCTCAAGCTGGCCGAGGAGTTCCAGCTCCAGGTCATCTGCACGAACGATGTCCACTACGTGCGCCATGAGGACGCCGAGCCGCACGATGCCCTGCTCTGCATCCAGACGGGGGCGAAGATCGCCGACACGAACCGGATGCGTTTTTCCGGTACGCAGTTCTATCTGAAGAGCGCGGCCGAGATGGCGCGCCTCTTCGCCGAGATCCCGGAGTCGCTCACCAACACGCTCGCTGTGGCGGAAATGTGCGACCTGTCGATCCCGTTTCCCAAGGGCTCCGAGCGCTACCCGAAGTACCCGCTCACGCCGGAGATCTCGTCCAAGTTCGACCGACCGGGCTACCTGCACGAGCTCTGCTGCGAGGGACTGCGACAACGCTACGGTCACGACTTCAAGGCCGTCGCCACGCGTCCGATCGTCGCCGAGCGCCTCGCCCGGCTCACTCAGCTCGCGCCTAGACAGAAGCCGTCCCCACCCGACTATTCCCAGCTCGCCCCCGAGGAACTGCTCGCGGTGCGCATGGGCTACGAGCTCGCGATCATCCAGGTCACCGGCTTCGTCGACTACTTCCTCGTCGTCTGGGACTTCATCGCCTGGGCCAAGCAGCAGGGCATCCCGGTCGGCCCCGGCCGCGGCTCCGGCGCCGGCTGCCTCGTCGCGTACCTGCTCGGCATCACCAACATCGACCCGATCCGCTTCGGGCTCCTGTTCGAGCGCTTCCTCAACCCGGAGCGCGTGTCGCCGCCCGACTTCGACATCGACTTCTGCATGCGCCGCCGCGGCGAGGTCATCACCTACGTCCGCCAGAAGTACGGCAACGACTGCGTCGCCAACATCATCACCTACGGCACGCTCGGGGCCAAGATGGTCATCCGCGACGTCGCCCGCGTGAACGACCTGCCGTTCGCCGAGGCCGACCGGCTCGCGAAGATGATTCCCGACGAGCTCAACATCTCGCTCGAGGACGCCATCACCAAGAGTGCCGAGCTGCGGTCCGAAATCGACCGCAACCCCGTCGCCAAGCGCATCGTCGAATCCGCCCGCGTCCTCGAGGGCATGGTCCGCAACACCGGCAAGCACGCCGCCGGTATCATCATCACCGATCAGCCGCTCGACGAGTTCGTGCCGCTCACGCTGCAGGAGGACGACGTGACCGTGCAGTTCGACATGAACGCGGTGGGCAAGCTCGGCCTGCTGAAGATGGACTTCCTCGGCCTGAAGACCCTCACGGTGATCGCCGACGCCGTGACCAACGTCCACCGCTCCACGGATCCGCGCTTCGACATTGAGCGCATCCCCCTCGAGGATGCGCCGACCTTTGCGCTGCTCAATTCCGGCCGGACCATCGGGGTCTTCCAGCTCGAGTCGGGCGGTATGCAGAATGCCGCCAAGCTCGTCGGCATCTCCCACATCGACGATATCAACGCCGTCGGCGCGCTCTACCGTCCGGGCCCGATGGCGTTCATCCCCGACTACGCCCGTGGAAAGCGCGACCCCTCCTCCATCGCCTACCCGCACCCGCTCCTCGAGGCGGTGCTGAAGGAGACGTACGGCATCATCGTCTACCAAGAGCAGGTGATGGAGTGCGCCCGGATCATCGCGGGCTACACGCTCGGCGGCGCCGACATGCTGCGCCGAGCAATGGGCAAGAAGGACGCCGAGGCCATGGCCAAGGAGCGCGTGAAGTTCGTCGAGGGAGCCCGGCGCCTGCACGGCCTCGATGACCGCCGCGCGAACGAGATCTTTGACCTGCTGAACAAGTTCGCGAGCTACGGCTTCAACAAGTCGCACTCCGCCGCGTACGCACTCGTCAGCTACCAGACTGCGTATCTAAAAGCCAACTACCCGGTGGAGTTCATGGCCGCGGTGCTGACCTCCGAGCTCGGCAACGCGGAAAAGCTGGCCCACTTCATCGCGGAGTGCGAGGCGATGGGACTCACGGTGCTGGGTCCGGACGTCAACGAGAGCCGCGAGACCTTCACCCCGCTGGTCGCGGGAGGAACCCGCGCGATCCGCTTCGGTCTCGCCGGCATCAAGGGCGTCGGCGAGGCGGCCGCCCAGCGGATCCTCGCCGAGCGCGAGCGGGGCGGGCCGTTCCGCGATTTCGAGGACTTCATCCAACGCGTCGA
>JACCDP010485896.1_pt1 | contig 44720 bp, 17 predicted proteins | sample 7445841 | NCBI WGS metagenome assembly JACCDP01 (sample SAMN15323441, study PRJNA562643) | freshwater metagenome | isolation source: river surface water | place: USA:Blue River Watershed | collected 2017-08-17
CATTAATGTCGTAAAACGCGGACCAACTTATTGTCGACGCACTACTTGTTTGGAATGAAGGGTCACAATAGTATCCAATGACTGGGTTAATCCCAAATCTCCAACAAGCATCCGAATCAGTGGCACCGATAGCTAAATATTGTAACGTTAACGCCATTATATATTTATTAAATCTTTAATTTCACAACCATTATTATCAATAGCCTTAACACTCGCAGTACTTAAAGGTAAGTAAGGAGCTGGAACTAAAAACGTATATGGTATGTCAACGTCGTTTATGGTTGTAATGAAAATACAATTCAAATAACTTCCGTCACACAGATAAATATCGTATGGTTCAGTTCCATTTAAATTTGTTATTGTTATTGTTTTATTCATATTTTATATTAATTAACAAGGCACTACATCAATAATAACTCCTGAGTTAGAAATTTGAATAGCGTAAGCCGACCCAACTCCATTTAATTTTATTGCCACCCATTTATTACCTCCTGCGGTTGGTAAACTAGGATATGAGTCATATACAATATCTCCAACAGTGATAGAATTTATTGTAGACCTTTGGATAAGATAACCTCTAACCGCATTATAAGTTAAACAAGCAGATGTACTAGTAAATGCGTCGGGTACTGTTCTTCCTATGTAAGTGAAAACTCCTACTGTAGGGGTTGGCGATGGTGGTGTAGGTATTGATGAACAACAAATAGCAACAACTTTATTAGCGGTTCTTAACGCCACATACATTCTATTTGTTGGTGGGTGATATTGTATTGTGAAAGGTTGTGACGATAAAGGTATTTTATTTTCAACAATTCCTGTAGATGGGTTCATAACCGCAATTGTATTATCACCACTATTAACAATATATAACCTTCCATTAGTTGTATTATATTCAATAGCGGTCGGATTTGAAAGTAATGCTGAAGTATATACGGCACCTACAGTACCTCCAGTTGGGTTAATGTTTATAATTGAAATTGCATTAGCTTGGTGTGGTATAAATATTCTATTATTTGTAGTATCGTGTCCTAGTTTTTTTATGGTTCCTAAAACAGGATAAGACAATGGTATAGTACCTATAATACTATTTGTTAAAGGATTTATAATTGTTACCGTATTCGTAGTAATATTAGTTAGGAATAATCTATTATTGTATGAACTATGTAAAAATCCTCCTCCACATTTACCAGGTATACCTGTCATAACACCAGATACTGTCAATGAAGGTGAGAATACTCTAATAATTTCTCCTGTAGTTGTTCCACTATTATTAGTAATATAAACATAATCATTTATAGGATTATAAGCCATTCTTCCACCCGTATTGGACGCTGGTCCAAGATTAGTTGTTTGAAACGCAGTTGATGAAATACTAATTGGGAGTTTAACAATTATTTTATTATTATTATTATCATAAACCATATCACTACCAGGGGCAATAGGATTATATGGTGTTGGTGGTATTGAATTTGTTGATGTATTAATCTGATATACACCACCAGGAATTATAGTTGTTCCAGAATAATTTAGTACTCGTACTGTATTAGTATCGTCTAATAATAAATCCGTAGGACCAAAAGCCACTGATGAAAATTCACTAATAACCACATCGGAACAAGTGGTTGGCGTCGGGGTTGGTGTTGGTGTACTTGTTTGAGTTGGAGTTGGCGTACTTGTATTAGTTGGAGTTGGTGTCGGAGTTGGTGTTGATGTACTAGTTGGCGTAGGTGTAGGTGTCGACGTATTTGTTGGCGTAGGCGTAGCAGTAGGACTATCCGTAGGTGTTGGGGGAATAGTTGCGGTAGGCGTTGGGCTTGCCGTAGGTACTGGTATTGTTGGGTACGGAGTTGCAGTAGGTGTTTGAGTAGGTGTTGGTGTTGGAGTACCTGTAGGTGTTGGTGTAGGTGTTGGTGATGGAGGAGGAAGTGGTGGTGTTGGTTGAGGACATCCGTCACAATCTAATCCGACTAATCCTGTAATTGAATTCAATATAGAATTTGAAGATAAGTTAGATAATGAATCGTAAGTTACGCACACAACAGTTTGGTTAATAACTGCCGTCATAGTATAACCAGTTTCTATGGTAATATTATTATAAATTAAATCACCATTTATATAATATTCATCACCTGTTTCACAATTTATTAATTTTTTAGTTTGAGAACATTCAAAAGTTTCGTCAAATATTTCATAAGTCAAACTACCAAGGAAACATAAATCTCTATTAACAGTAGGTGTTGGTGTTGGAGTCGCCGTAGGTGTTGGTGTAGGAACCGTAGTTGCGGATAAACTAATTGATGTACTTGAACAGTTTATTGTTGGTGTTGGTGTAGGAGTTCCAGTTTGTGTTGGAGTTGGTGTTGGTGTAGCCGTAGGTGTTGGAGTTGGGGTAGGTGAATAACATTCAAATACCGCATCAAAATCAACAATATCACAAGGATTTGTAGTAGTTGTGGTAGTTGAGCAACCACCAGCAAATAATTCATATATATCAGGACAAGAACTGTAACAAGGTTCTTTACCGTAAAATATACAAGGACCTCCTAAAGAATCAGAAAGACACCATTTATTACCATCATAGAAAATGTAACCAAAATCACCACCAATTGCAAAAGTAGTATAATAATAAGGATTACCACCATAATAACCTTGTAACGTGAATGTACCATCATATGAACTTCCATTACTTAAACAATAATTAACCAAACAAGAATTGGTCGGTGTAGGTGTTGGAGTTTGGGTTGGAGTAGAAGTCGGTGTAGGTGTTGGCGTAGGTGTTGGCGTAGAAGTTGGGGTTTCTGTTGGAGTTGGCGTAGGTGTTTCTGTTGGCGTTTCTGTTGGAGTCTCTGTTGGTGTTTCTGTTGGAGTCGGTGTAGGTGTTTCGGTTGGCGTTGGTGTCGGACAAGGATTATCTATTAAACATAAAGAACAATCAACATCTCCGTAATAAGTCGCTGAAATACCAACGTAAGTTGGGTAAGAAGGATTATAAGAGTGAACAAGGGCACAACCAACAAATCCAATAGAGTCGACATAATAAAATTGACCAGGATTTATAGAACCTGGTAATCCAGATATATTATATGTTGAACCGTCACAACAACTAACAAACGAGTAAATAGGTTGTGTTGGTGTTGGGGTTGGAGTAGGACATATTTGTGAACAATCAACTCCTGTGTATATCGCAATACCATTATAAGGTAATGATGTATCTACACAAACATTTAATAACATAGTACTTCCTGATTGATAATCTCCACAACAATCATAATATTCCCAAAATGTATAATCAGTTACCCCCGAAGTACAAGTAATTGGTGTAGGTGTTGGTGTAGGTGTTGGTGTAGGTGTTGGACAAGGAAATACAATTAGACAAGTTGCACAATCAGCATATCCTAAGCCAGCAGATACTGTTGGGTACGATGGATTGTAAGGTAAAGGAATACTATTACAAGTGTAACAAGAAGAACCTATATTGTAAGTTGTGCCAATAGATAATGTAGTAAATCCAATAATATTAAAGTCTACCTCATTAAAAGGTGGTGGTTCGGTACTACAACAGTCAATGAATACATATCTAAAAGCCGCCTCTTCTGTTGGCGTTGGCGTATTTGTAGGAGTTTCTGTAGGTGTACTAGTCGGAGTAGAGGTTGGTGTCTCTGTTGGTGTTGGGGTTGGTGTCTCTGTTGGTGTTGGGGTTGGGGTCGGACATATTTGAGAACAAGGATTAGTACTTATCACAATTCCACTATATGGTTGTGATATATCAACACAAATACTTATATCAACACCACTTCCTGTTTGATAATCACCACAACAATCATAATATTCCCAAATACCAACGTCAGTTTTACCTGAAACACAAACATTAGGAGTTGGGGTTGGGGTTTCTGTATTAGTTGGCGTATTTGTAGGAGTTTCTGTAGGTGTGGTTGTTGGCGTATTAGTCGGAGTACTAGTTGGCGTAGAGGTTGGTCCTTCAGTTGGTGTTGGTGTAGGAACTGGTCCTTCAGTTGGTGTTGGTGTAGCACAAGGTCCGTTATCAATAACGGTTAAACCTGGATTGTTATCATAACAAGCTCCAAACGCTAATAAACAAGCACATATTTGAATATCATTACCGTCCGCAATTTCAAATCCAAGAATCTCATTTCCTTCACAATCAACATAATCAAAAAACTGAGGAGTACCAGTTGTATTTATAATTGTATAAGAAATACAATCGGTACAAAAAGGATTTGAACATTCAGTTTGAAATACTAAAGCTAAGCTGGCCGTTTGACGAGGTGCTGATTCGGGTTCAATACAGGTCCAACAACTACCATCGCATTCAGACGAATACGTTTGACCAACAACACCATCAAAATCATTTTGAACTATATACTGACCACAACAACTTATAAATTTATTAGATGAAATAGGTGGTTGGGTAGATGTTGGTGTAGGAGTTGGTTCAATAGGTATTGGTGTTGGAGTAGGTGTAGGTGTTGATATTGGTGTCTCAGTAGGATTTGGTGTTGGTCCTGGAGTTGCAGTAGGTAGTGGTCCCATTAATGATAATGTTACACAACCTGGAGACTGTGACGAATCACCAAATCCTATCGTATCAGTTTGTATTAAAGTAGCATCGTAAGGAAAATTTGTATTTATCTGATAAACTTCGGATGCGTTAGTTAACAAATATAAGTTATTATTATATTGAACAATAGACTCGATATCTCCTGTTGGTGGATTGTATAGTGTAGACACTTCAAGTACACCAGAACTATAATCATATTGTTGTAATATTTGTTGCGGAGGATTACCACCAACAACAAATAATTTACCTGAAGTAGATAATGTTATATCGTTAACATAACCGCCAATTAGTCCTCCTTGAATAGGAAATTTAAGTGTTTCAACGGCAGTATTTGAGTTAATATCTAACTCATAAATGTTACCATTATAATAAGCAATTAAAGTTAACTCATTAATGGCTTCTATAACAGTTGGATTAGAAATTGTCGGTAATGTTATATCTCTAGAAAACCCAGAATTAAATGGTGACATTACAACAATATTCCATTCACTAATTGTATTATTATTATTACTAAACCATATTTTATTACCAGTATTTGCAACACCAAGACCTTCGATAAATGTTGGTAAATCACCACTGATAGAAGTTACAGTATTTGACTGTATATCATACTGGTAGACATTCGAAGGTGCATCATAGTCAATTACAAATATATTACAACCACTAATTTGTGTAGGTGTTGGAGTAGGTGTTGGTGTCGATGTCGGACTTGTGGTAGGTGTCGGTGTTGGTACAATTGGGGTTGGCGTAGGAGTTTGAGGTATTGGAGTTGGTGTAGGTGTTGGAGCCACCGTAGTTGACGTAGGCGTAGGAGTTGGTTCTCCAGGTGTTGATGTAGGAGTTGGCTCAGGTGTAGGTGTAATATCGTTATCACATACTAAGTTATTACTACAAAATCCGTTTAGTGTATAAATAAAATCAACACCAACATCACAAGTAGATGATGAGAATTGGGTGCCGTTACATACACAAAGATTTACGGGTGTATTGTTATTAAAAAATACAAGTTCAAGTTCATTAAAACAATTATAATATTCTAAATAACATTCAGGTAGTTCTCCAACATATTCAACGGTCACACATACACAACTTTCACAAGTAGGGTCAGGTGTTGGTGTTGGAGTTGGTTCAGGCATTGGAGTAGGTGTAGGAGTTGGTGCCACCGTAGTTGACGTAGGCGTAGGAGTTGGAACAACTGTGGTTGAAGTAGGTGTAGGGGTTGGCTCAATAGGGATGGTTGTTGATGTTGGAGTTGGTGTTGGTTCAGGTGTCTGAGTTGGTGTTGGTGTCGGGGTTGGTGTTGGTGTACACGGTCCGTCATCAATTATTGCGATACCAGGTGTTGCACTAACAGTACCTTCGATAGCACAAAAACTTATTACTTCATTTTCAATTGGGAAATCCTGAGGATTACCGTCACAATCTGTGTAAAATACCGTTCCAGGTCCACCACCAGAACTTATAGCGGTGTAAGAAACACAAGGTGGAGTAGTAGGTGTAGGTGTTGGTGTTGGTATTTGTGATGCACAACAATTATTAGTACTTGTTATAGTTGAATTTACTAATATTATCGGTAAGTCGTTTTCATAGTAATATATTTGAGGTGTAGTGCCAATTGGATTACAAAAAGCATTTAAATAATTACCTGCAGTATCATATGTATTTGTTTCAGTATTACCTATATCACCACAAATTTTGTTACTAACATATATAGTATTATCCAAATATATGGTATTACCTATAGCATTATCTAAATCTATTTGAGAAATGTTAACATCCCAATAATAGCAAGGACAAGGTGTTGGCGTCGGTGTTGTTTGAACACACTGTGGACAGTTTTGAGGTGATGGGTCTCCTGCAGGGTCACCAGGCCCTTCACATACTTCATATCCTTGGGTATAATATGTGTAAGAAGTATTTGGGTATTGAGTATCTAAATCAATGGCAGGTGAGGGAGGAATTCCATCATAACCTTTGAAACAAAAAACAGGACTTCCATCATTAACTTGGTATACCTTATCAATTAAAAAAGTTAAGGTAGATGATGAGTAATAAACATATGGTGGACAACAAGAAATACCATATTGAGATGGTAGTGGTACGCAATCTAAACAATCTTGTATTGGTTGATAATAAGAACCAACTAATCCGCCACCATTATAAAAAATTGTAGGGTCTTGGGTAATATATTGATAACAATAGTATTGAGTTGTTCTAAAATAATCACCAACAGTACCTGACACAGGTGATAAAAATAAGAAACCTGTATTACATTGTTCAACAATATAAGAATCAGTACAAGGCAATTCAATAATACAATTTGTACATCCACCAGGAGTGTAAGTTTGTATGTCTAAAAATTTGGCACTAAAATTAAATGTTGTTGCAGAAACAACAGTATAACACCTACCATTATATTCAAAAAAATCACCAGCGACTGGTGAATTGGGTAAATTAACGGTATATGTTCCAACACCACAAGAACAACCGCTAATTGTATAAGTTAACATAGGAGTACAAGCACTATATCCATCATTACAAGTTAGTCCTGCTAATTGAGATTGCGGAACCCAAGCTCCGAATGCCAAAGGATATGTACCAGTACCACCTGTACTATAAAATTCAAAGCATTGGTTATTCCATACAATTAAGTCACCACTACTATAATTATTATTTGTAGGGATAACAACATCATATACAGTAAACGGTGAATCACATTGTTTAATTTGAACATTTCTACATCCAGGCGCACCACAAGCATTAACCTCAAATTCATTAGTAATTGTAACATCAATACCTGTACCACCTGATAATTGTATTTCATAACAAATACCAGTGTTTTCATCAAGCACAACATCATTAGGGTCATAAAGACCTAGTGTTTCAATTTCTAAAGTTTCACTAACTCCACACCTATTTGCGAAATAAAATTCCATCTATATTTTAACCTTATTATGATATAAATAATCAGTTCTTTGATTTTTGAATCAAAGACTTCATAATATCAACATATTTTATTGTTGAACTATTTTTATCAATATATTCAAAATGGTTTATGTTCTCTTTTAATTTATCTAAAGGATTTATAATAATGTAGTCACCTTTATAAAATTTGGTATCTTTTAGGTTATCTGTGACACCCGCCATATGTAATATTGGTTTTTTATTATAAATATCAATATTGTCAGTTGCCCAAGAAAAATCCAATTCTTTTATTATTTTAGTATCTTTTCCAAAACACCATAAGTTCCAAAGAACACTCCACATTTCCGCAGTCCAAAATTGTATCTCACCAGGACTTATTGGAAATCTTCTTTGGTAATCTATCATTTGGTCATACAATGTGGTTGAATCATTATATATCTTATACCATTGTTCTGATGTAGTATTTTTAATAATATATTGACCTCCTCCTGAATTATCTTGGTTACTCGCAACACAATCAATATCAATCCCAACAACATCTACCATTTCTTGTAGTAATTGGTTTTCTTTAGAAATTGGATGGGCGTTCTCATATCTGCGACAACAATCAATAATATATGAGTACGCAATATATCCCTTGGTGTCAGCTAAATAACAATAATCATCATCAAGTAATAAATCATAATTAGGTAGTTCTCTAAAGACAATATCCGCATCGTGAAGGAAAAAAACTTTACCATTTTCAGGAAATTGTTCTAACCATTTGTGAACTAAATAAGGTTTAATACTTGGTATATAATGTTTTTTATCTCTTTCATCATTATAAAAATGGACATTATACCCTTTCTTAGTTAAACTTAAAGCCCCTTCAGATGGTTCAGTAGCTCCGTTAACCAAACCAAATATTATATGGATTTGAGATGGTTTAATACCCATTTCAGTAAAATTATGACCATATATCTCACATTGCCAATGAAAATAAGGTACGTCAGGTTGTGCGGTAACGTATAATAACTCAGACATATAAATTTTTTAAAATAATAATAAGATTTTATTGTTTTTTATAAATAGGAAGATTATGGATATATTTATAATAGTATGAAGTTAATTAAAACGATACACAAATTAGTCGAGGAAGCAGAGAGAGATTATTATTCTGCGTGTGAAAGATGTGCAGATGAAAGAACCATCAAAAGACTTGAAAAAAATTATATGGATACTTTAGAGTTAATGAAAAAACTAAATAAATTAGAAGATAACTCTAACAAGAAGTAATACTTTCCATTGATTTAATCCCCCATTTTACGTATTATTGTTCGTAAAACCTATTAGGTTTTTATAATCCATATATTAAGCTAAACGAACAATGAATAACGGTCATTATGATTTTATCGAAATCGGTACCTCAGATTTTGACACATTAATTGAATTGTCCGATGATAACACTGTTGGTCTAAGTATTGAACCAATAAGATATTATTTGGATAGATTACCAAATAAAAAAAATGTAAAAAAATTACAGGTCGCCATCTCTGATAACGATGGTCATCTTGATATCTACTATATCCCTGATGATAAAATACAAGAACACTCTTTACCTTGGTGGGTTAGAGGTAGTAACAGTATTAACAACCCTCATCCTTTCACTATTAAAGAAATTGGTGAAGAATTATATAACTCTATAGTAACAATAGACAGGGTACCCACAATTTCTTGGGATACTTTAGTTAAACAAGAAAACATTCAATCAATCGATTATTTAAAAATTGATACTGAAGGTTTTGACCACGTAATTTTAAAAGATTATTTAAAAACTTGTGAAACTAATCCAAAATTATTAGCAAATAAAATAAAATTTGAGTGTCATAAAGAAGTTTCAAATTTAGAGGAGATTGAAAGGTTAATTCCTAAGTTTAAAAATTATTTTATTGAAAGACACGAAAGTGATATTACTCTAACAAAAGTTAAAATTCCTAGAATAATTCATCAGACTTTTAAAAATCAAAACTTACCTGAAGAATTAAAAGGATGGGTTGAGGAATTAAAGAGTCGTAACCCTGAATTTGAATATAGGTTCTATAATGATGAAGATTGTATTAATTTTATCAAAGATAATTACGATGAGGAAACTCTTAACGAATATCTTTCAATTAACCCTTCTTACGGTTCTTGTAGAGCAGACTACTTTAGATACCTATTAATGTATAAAGTTGGTGGTGTTTATTTAGACATTAAAAGTTTTGCAAACACACCCTTAAAATATATTATTAAACCTACCGATGAATATATCTTAACTCATTGGGAAGGTAGGGATTGGTCAGAGGAGTTAAATTACTATCACGGAGAATTCCAAAACTGGCAAATTATAAGTGTACCTGGTCATCCATTCTTAAAAAAGACTATTGAGATGGTTAAGGAAAACATTAAAAACTATAAAGGTGAGATGGGTAAACAATCTGTATTACGTTTAACAGGGCCTATTGTTTATAGTAAATCAATCCTATCATTATTAGATAAACATAAAATAGACTCACCTGACTCTCCTGTAAGAGAATTTAAAATCTCAGAAGAGTTAGGTATGACTTATAGAATATCCCTTAAACATCAACATTTAATATACGGACATAATGCAAGTGAAGATGAACCAATTATCCTGAAAAAAACAAAGGATAAAAAAGCTTATGTATTATATGCAACAGATTCATATTTGGATGTCGTAACTTCTTGTGCAAAATCAATACGAGAATTTAGTGACTTACCAATTTATGTGTATATGTTAAATTCTGTTTCAGTTGTAGATGTTCCTAATACAAAAACAATACAATGGTATTGTAAAATAAATTCAGATAACAATCTATATAAAAAATCGGGAGATAACTTTTTTATAGATAGAGGTAATCGAACAATTTATGACATATTAATTCAACGTCCATTAATCACTAAAAATGTGTTAGAGAATTATGTTGAGACGGTTGCTTATGTTGACAGTGATTCAATTGCAACCCCATATGTTGATAGAATTTTCGATATGTACGACAATACCTCAACATTCCCTTACTTTGTTGAGGGGATATACGACTACTTACATATAGATGGTAGAGGAGGTGCTGATAGTAGAGATGATTTAAGCACAACTTTAGAACATCCTGCTTGTGAACTATTTAATGTTGACCAATATGTTAGACAAGAATATCGTCAAACAGGTTATTATGTTGCAGGACAAAATACCATAGATTTCTTAGACGAATGGTATTGGATGTGTATTAACCCAAAAGTTTTAAACGACTTTAAGTTATATGCTCCTTATCACGAAGAAACCATTGTTAACATATTATTGTGGAAGAATAAAATTTTTAAAGGATTACCTTATTGTTATATTAATGGTAGTTCTGATATGGTTGATAGAGTTTATAATGAATTTAATTTTAATGGTGTTTCTAATCATATTTCAAATTGGGTTAGAACTCCTTCAAATTTAAATGATTTATTATTTTATCACGGAGAGAAAAGAATAAACGTTATGAATGAAATGATAGACAAAATCAAATCATATAATAACGTACCTAAAAAATTAAAAGTTTTATTCTTAGCACCACACCTTTCAACAGGTGGTATGCCATCATTCTTACTGAAAAGAATCGAGTCATTACAAAAATATTCAGACCTACTTGAATTGTTTGTAGTTGAGTATTCAAACCATTCTGACTATTACGTAGTTCAAAAAAATATGATTAAGGAAATTATTCCTAGTTCTAACTTTTGGACCCTTGGTAGTGATAAAACAGAATTACTAAAGATTATTAAGAATAACAATATTGATATCATTCATATCGATGACGTTATTGAGGAATTAGACATTTATAACCCAATACCTAAAGAACTACTTGAAGGTCTATATTCAAAAGATAGAACTTGGAGAATTGTTGAGACTTGTCATAACGTATCATTTAGACCTGATTTGTCTAAAATGTTACATCCTGAGGCTTACGCATACTGTACACCATATCACGAACAAGTAACATTTAAAGAGTTACCTTCATACGGTGAAACAATGTTATTTCCAATAGAGTACAACCCTATCACCAATGAAGAAAAACTAAACGCAAAACAACAATTAGGATTCGACTTAAATAAAGTACACGTAGTTAATGTTGGCCTTTGGACTAGAGGTAAAAACCAAGGAGAAGGTGTTGAATTAGCAAAATCATTAATTAATTCAAACCCTGAAATACATTTTCATTTTGTTGGTAATCAAGCACCTAATTTTGAAGAGTATTGGTCCCCTATTATGAAATCAATTCCTAAAAACGTAACAGTTTGGGGTGAGAGGTCGGACGCTAAAACATTTATGATGGCTGCAGATGTTTTTATGTTTAATTCAACTTGGGAATGTAATCCTTTAGTATTAAGGGAAGCGGCTTCATATGGATTAAAAATATTATCAAGAAATTTACCTCAATATATGGATATGTTTACACCATATATAACTGAGATTGATGAAAATATAAAATCAACTAAAGATAAGTTACTTAATCTAATTAAATCAAACATTAGTTATAAAATTCCACAAGGCGAATTTGAGTCTTTTGGTGAACAATATTTTAACTTCTATAATAAAGTAAAAACTTTAGAAATTAAAAAACAAAAAGTATCAAACATTAATACTCAAATTATTCAACATTATGTGAATCAACCTTATTTTGAAATTAAAGGTAGTTCAGATAAAATTTTTAACGTTAAATTCTTTGATGAGATAAATTATTGTCATTATGAAAATAATTTACCCGCAAATCATTGGGTCAAATTAAATAGACAATATTTTACTAAATGGAGAACTGAGGTTTGGGAAGATAATGAATTAATTTATAATAACACTTTAGACTTTACAGGTAAAAGAGTTTACATCGCGTTAGATAGTAAATCTTTAGGTGATTCAATAGCTTGGATGCCGTACATTTTAGAGTTTAAAAATAAACATAATTGTCATTTAATTGTTTCAACATTTTGGAATAAATTATTTAAAAAATCTTACCCTGAACTTGAATTTGTAGAACCAGGTGTTACGGTAAATAATTTAAATGGTATGTATAAATTAGGATGGTTTTATAATTCAGATTACGAACCTGAAATACCTAACACAATACCATTACAAAAAACCGCAACAAATATTTTAGGATTAGAGTTTAAGGAAATTTTACCTAAAATTGATTTTACACCAAAATCCAATCCTTTTAAAGAAAAATATGTTACAATTGCAAATGAATCTACATCAGGATTAAAGTATTGGAATAATCCAAACGGATGGCAAGAATTAGTTAATTACTTAGTAGATAAGGGATACAGAGTAATCAATGTATCTAAAAATGGTGACACATTAAAAAATGTTACAAAATTAAAAGACACTTCAATCGAAAATACAATGAATGTGATTCATCATAGTGAATTTTTCATAGGTTTATCAAGTGGGTTGTCTTGGTTATCTTGGGGTATTGGTAAACACGTAGTTATGATTTCTAACTTTACTGAACCTGACCACGAATTTACAATAAACTGCACAAGAATAACAAATCCATCAGTATGTAATGGTTGTTGGAACAATCCTAATTTTAAATTTGATAAGGGAGATTGGTATTGGTGTCCTGAACATAAGAACACCCCAAGACAATTTGAATGTCACAAATCAATTACATCTGAAATGGTTATAAATTCAATACAACACTTAATAAAATGAACTTAGAAAATTTTAACTGGGGATGGATGAATAATTCCGAAGAAGGATTGGTTCACAAACATCACATAACGTTTGAAACGTTTGAACATAAAATGTATGAAAAGGTATTTGAGGTAGAAGAAGGTGACATCGTATTAGATATCGGTGCCAGTGTAGGTTCATTTACTTATTCAATACTTGATAAAAACCCTAAACACGTATATTGTGTAGAACCTAGTGAATTGGAGTTTCCAACGTTAATTTCAAACACAATAGGTTATCCTGTCACCCCAATTTTAAAAGGTATTTCAAATACTAACACATATGTTGATGTAGAACATCTATATGATAATAAATCAAAGATGGAAGGTATGACTTTTAAACGGTTAGTGGAATTATATAACTTAGAAAAAATAGATTTCCTTAAAACGGATTGTGAGGGTGGAGAATATGATATTTTCAATGATGAAAACATTGATTATATTAAAAATAATATAAAAAAAATAGTAGGTGAATGGCATTTAGGAAGTCCTGAACTTAAAGAAAAGTTTAGAAATTTTAGAGACAAATATCTCTCACAATTCAATAATATTGAGGTCTATTCTGTAGATGATTTTAACATTAAATGGGATTTATGGAATGACCACTTTATTGAATACTATGGTGAAGTATTAATTTATATAGATAATCGTTAATTATGAAAATAGAAGTATCAATTGGTGAGATAGTAGATAAACTATCAATACTCAGAATTAAAAAGAATAATATCTCAGATTCTGAAAAATTAAAAAATGTCACGACTGAATATGATTATTTATATTCAATTGTTTTTGACGAATTAAAAATAGAAGAAAGTGATTTTTATAACTTAGTTTTAATTAATGAAAAACTTTGGGATATTGAAGATAAATTAAGGGATAAAGAAAGAGATAAGTCTTTTGATAATGATTTCATAGAATTAGCTCGTTCTGTATACTTTACCAATGATAAAAGAGCCGAAATAAAAAAAGATATTAACTTAAAATACGGTTCTTTATTTGTTGAAGAAAAATCATACAAAGAATATTAATATGAATTTTACAAAACCTAATAACGACCCTCAAAACTATTATTGGTGGAGTGAGGGATTTTCTCAAGATGAATTAAGAAAGATTTATTCAGATTTAGAATCAATTCCTTTTCAACAAGCAACAACAATTGGTGCAAGTGAGGATGATACAATTAAAGAAATACGAAGTTCATCAATTAAATGGATTCCAAAAACACAAGAGTGGAATTGGTTGTATGAAAAATTAATGAATATGGCGGTAGAAGCTAATTCTATATGGAATTTTGATTTAATATCCGCAGATGAATTAATTCAATACACTGAATATTATGACGTAGAAGGTGGTCACTATGATTGGCACCAAGATATAGGTCCTGGTGACGCCTCTAAAAGAAAAGTTTCAATAACGGTACAATTATCAGAATCAGATGAATATGATGGCGGTGATTTAGAAATTTGGCAAGGAGGTAAATCATATATAACTGCTCAAAGAGGAGCGGGAGTTGTATTTGTGTTCCCGAGTTATATGATGCACAGAGTAACAAAAGTTACTAAAGGTACTCGAAGGAGTTTTGTCTTATGGGTAGGTGGTAGTCACTACAAATAAAAAAGGGAGATTAATTAAAATCTCCCTTTTTTATGTCTTATGAGGTACAACCTCTTGTTACTTTAAATGTGTAACTAAATTTAACCGTACCTCCAATACTTAAATTAGTCGTATTAAATCCTAATACAAATAATGTATCACAAGGTTCTAATGTATCTCCAATAGTGTATGATGTGTTGAAACAAACGACACCAGTTGCATTACTAAAAGCTTCTGAAGTATCCGCTAAATGTGTCACAGTTACAGGGTCAATACTTGCTGCGTCCGCACAACTAAATCGACCTATAGCACAACCGAATAGATTACTCGAATCGGCCCCTGTACATTGAGCAATACCACAAACTTCTATTACATCACCATTATAAAGGTACCAAGGACAAGGTATTCCTACGTTAACGTATTGAGCATCAATTGGGTCTGTTTTTTCTCTAGCAAGTGCCGTTGGGATGTTTAAAGTACAAGAGTCCCATCCGCAAGTTCTATCCCCAACCCAATAAACAACACTATTTTGATTAGGTTCTTCTTCAAAAGCTCCTGAGTGTGACGCAATAACCCATTTTTGACCAAGAGTAACATTAGCCTGACCTCCACCTGCGTCGGTAACATTAACACAAGTTCCTACAAAGTTAACAGATGTCGCAGTACCAACTACGGTAGTACCTTCATCTTTAATCGAGATGGAGCCACCTCCACCACCGCCTGATGTACCAGATGTTCCTGATGTACCTGTAGGTCCTGGAGGTCCTGGAGGTCCTACTATGGTTGCTCCTGATGTACCACTTGTACCTGATGTACCGTTAGAACCTGGTGTTCCATTAGTACCTGGTGTACCGTTAACCCCCGATGTTCCTGAAGTTCCTCTTGTACCTGAAGTACCTGATGTACCACTTGTACCTGACGTACCTGGGGTACCAGGACCACCATTAACACCTGAAGTGCCTGAAGTTCCGCTTGTTCCTGAAGTTCCTGGAGTACCAGGTCCACCATTAACACCTGATGTACCACTTGTACCTGAAGTACCATTAACTCCCGATGTTCCTGAAGTTCCGCTTGTTCCTGGTGTACCTGGACTACCATTAGCACCTGATGTTCCTGAAGTTCCACTTGTACCATTCACTCCTGAAGTACCACTAGTTCCTGATGTACCTGGAGTACCAGGAGTACCATTAATACCTGACGTACCTGATGTTCCTCTTGTACCCGAAGTTCCTGAAGTTCCACTAGTACCGTTAACTCCTGAAGTTCCACTTGTTCCTGATGTTCCATTAATACCTGAAGTTCCACTAGTTCCTGATGTACCGTTTACACCCGAAGTTCCTGAAGTTCCACTAGTACCATTCACTCCTGAAGTACCACTAGTTCCTGATGTACCTGGAGTACCAGGAGTTCCATTAATACCTGAAGTTCCTGAGGTACCTCTTGTTCCTGAAGTACCACTAGTACCTGATGTTCCGTTGATGCCTGAAGTACCGCTAGTACCTGACGTACCATTAACTCCTGAAGTTCCTGAAGTTCCGCTTGTTCCTGAAGCTCCGTCAACACCACTAGTACCTGAAGTTCCACTTGTTCCATTCACTCCTGAAGTTCCACTAGTACCTGAAGTTCCGTTGATACCTGATGTTCCTGAAGTTCCACTTGTACCATTAACTCCTGAAGTACCGCTAGTACCTGATGTACCATTCACACCTGAAGTTCCTGAAGTACCTCTTGTTCCTGATGTACCGCTAGTACCACTTGTTCCGTTAACACCTGATGTTCCAGACGTGCCAGTAGTTCCTGATGTTCCACTTGTTCCATTCACTCCTGAAGTACCACTAGTTCCTGATGTACCGTTAACTCCTGAAGTTCCACTTGTTCCTGATGTTCCACTAGTTCCTGTTGTACCGCTTGTACCCGAAGTTCCGTTGATACCTGATGTTCCTGAGGTTCCGCTAGTACCATTTACTCCACTTGTACCTGATGTTCCTGTTGTACCGCTTGTACCCGAAGTTCCGTTGATACCTGATGTACCTGAAGTACCATTTACCCCTGATGTTCCTGAAGTACCTCTTGTTCCTGAAGTACCACTTGTTCCTGTTGTACCGCTTGTACCCGAAGTTCCGTTGATACCTGATGTTCCTGATGTACCGTTTACCCCTGATGTTCCACTTGTACCAGAAGTACCCGAAGCTCCGTCAACACCACTAGTACCTGAAGTTCCACTTGTTCCATTAACACCGCTAGTACCTGAAGTACCTGTTGTTCCTGATGTACCTGAAGTTCCATTTACACCACTAGTACCTGATGTTCCTGTAGTACCTGAAGTTCCACTTGTTCCGTTAACACCTGAAGTTCCTGATGTTCCTCTTGTTCCTGATGTTCCACTTGTTCCTGATGTACCACTAGTTCCGTTAACACCTGAAGTTCCTGAGGTGCCAGTTGTTCCTGAGGTACCTGAAGTTCCGTTGATACCTGAAGTTCCACTTGTACCTGTTGTACCACTAGTTCCTGACGTACCGTTAATTCCTGAGGTACCTGAAGTTCCAGTGGTTCCTGATGTTCCGCTTGTTCCGTTTATACCACTTGTACCTGAAGTACCCGTAGTTCCGCTTGTTCCTGAAGTTCCATTAATACCTGATGTACCTGAAGTGCCTGTTGTACCACTAGTACCTGAAGTTCCATTAACTCCAGACGTACCTGATGTTCCTGAGGTACCTCTTGTTCCTGAAGTTCCACTTGTACCTGATGTACCACTAGTACCATTAACACCTGATGTGCCGCTTGTACCTGATGTACCTGAAGCCCCATCAACACCACTTGTACCTGAAGTACCCGATGTACCGCTAGTACCGCTTGTTCCTGAAGTACCTGAAGTACCGCTAGTACCATTAACACCTGAAGTTCCTGATGTTCCACTAGTACCTGTAGTACCTGATGTTCCACTTGTTCCATTAACACCTGATGTTCCACTAGTACCTGAAGTACCTGAAGTACCACTAGTTCCGTTAACACCTGATGTTCCTGATGTTCCTGTAGTACCTGATGTTCCGCTTGTACCTGTTGTACCTGAAGTTCCGCTTGTTCCATTCACTCCTGACGTACCTGAAGTTCCTGAAGTACCTGAAGTACCACTAGTTCCTGTAGTTCCTGATGTGCCGCTAGTACCATTAACACCTGATGTTCCTGAAGTACCTGTAGTTCCTGATGTACCTGTTGTACCTGATGTACCACTAGTACCATTAACACCTGATGTTCCTGAAGTACCACTTGTTCCTCTTGTACCTGAAGTACCGCTAGTACCTGATGTACCTGAAGTTCCATTAACACCTGAAGTACCACTTGTCCCTGTAGTTCCTGATGTACCTGATGTACCACTTGTACCTGAAGCTCCATCAACACCACTTGTACCTGAAGTACCGCTAGTACCTGATGTACCTGTAGTTCCTGACGTGCCACTAGTACCTGAAGTTCCATTAACACCTGAAGTACCGCTTGTCCCTGTAGTTCCCGATGTACCTGATGTCCCTGAAGTACCTGTTGTACCACTAGTCCCTGAAGTTCCGTTGATACCTGATGTGCCGCTTGTACCTGATGTTCCTGTAGTACCACTTGTTCCCGAAGTCCCGTTAACACCACTTGTACCTGATGTTCCACTTGTACCTGTTGTACCACTAGTTCCTGATGTTCCACTTGTACCTGTAGTTCCACTTGTACCTGTTGTACCACTAGTTCCTGATGTACCGCTAGTACCATTAACACCTGATGTTCCTGAAGTACCTGTTGTTCCGCTAGTTCCTGATGTTCCATTTACTCCACTAGTACCTGATGTACCTGAAGTACCGCTTGTTCCTGTAGTACCACTTGTTCCTGATGTTCCACTTGTCCCTGATGTTCCTGAAGTACCACTAGTACCATTAACCCCTGATGTGCCACTTGTACCTGATGTACCTGAAGCCCCATCAACACCACTTGTTCCTGATGTTCCACTTGTGCCAGAAGTTCCTGAAGTACCGCTTGTTCCAGTAGTACCCGATGTCCCAGTAGTACCACTTGTTCCCGTAGTTCCGCTAGTTCCTGATGTTCCACTTGTTCCGTTAACACCTGAAGTTCCACTAGTTCCTGTAGTTCCTGATGTACCGCTAGTACCATTAACACCTGATGTTCCCGATGTACCTGACGTACCTGTTGTTCCACTTGTTCCTGACGTTCCACTAGTACCCGTTGTACCACTAGTTCCTGAAGTTCCGTTGATACCTGATGTTCCTGATGTTCCTGAGGTACCTGTAGTACCTGATGTACCACTAGTACCATTTATACCTGAAGTACCACTTGTACCTGAAGTTCCTGTAGTACCACTTGTTCCCGTAGTACCACTTGTTCCCGTAGTTCCGCTAGTCCCTGATGTACCGCTAGTTCCTGAAGTACCACTTGTACCCGAAGTTCCTGACGTTCCACTAGTTCCATTAATTCCACTTGTCCCTGAAGTTCCTGATGTACCGCTAGTACCTGTAGTACCTGAAGTTCCTGATGTACCATTAATACCTGAAGTACCACTTGTCCCTGTAGTTCCTGATGTACCTGAAGTTCCTGATGTACCGCTAGTACCTGAAGTACCTGAAGCTCCATCAACACCACTTGTTCCTGATGTTCCTGAAGTACCTGAAGTACCGCTTGTTCCTGTAGTACCACTTGTTCCTGATGTTCCATTAACGCCTGATGTACCACTAGTACCTGAAGTTCCTGATGTGCCGCTTGTTCCTGTTGTTCCTGATGTACCGCTCGTTCCTGTTGTTCCGCTAGTTCCTGAAGTACCTGTAGTTCCTGATGTACCTGAAGTTCCACTAGTACCACTTGTTCCGTTAATACCTGATGTTCCACTTGTACCTGAAGTACCTGATGTACCGCTCGTTCCTGATGTTCCACTAGTTCCATTAACACCTGAAGTACCGCTAGTTCCTGAAGTTCCTGTTGTACCGCTCGTTCCTGATGTTCCACTTGTACCCGAAGTACCGTTGACCCCTGAAGTACCACTTGTACCTGATGTTCCACTCGTTCCTGAAGTTCCTGAAGTACCTGAAGTTCCACTTGTTCCTGTGGTACCGCTAGTTCCTGATGTTCCACTTGTACCTGAAGTACCACTAGTACCATTAACCCCTGATGTGCCACTTGTACCTGATGTACCTGAAGCCCCATCAACACCACTTGTTCCTGATGTTCCACTTGTGCCAGAAGTTCCTGATGTTCCACTTGTACCAGAAGTACCAGAAGTACCTGTTGTTCCACTAGTACCCGTTGTACCACTAGTTCCTGAAGTTCCACTAGTACCATTAATACCCGAAGTACCGCTAGTACCTGTAGTACCTGATGTACCACTAGTACCATTTATACCTGAAGTACCACTTGTACCTGAAGTTCCTGTAGTACCACTTGTTCCCGTAGTTCCGCTAGTCCCTGATGTACCGCTAGTTCCTGAAGTACCACTCGTTCCTGATGTACCGTTGATACCTGATGTTCCTGATGTTCCTGAGGTACCTGTAGTACCTGATGTACCACTAGTACCATTTATACCTGAAGTACCACTTGTGCCTGTAGTACCACTTGTACCTGAAGTTCCAGACGTACCTGTAGTTCCACTCGTTCCTGATGTACCACTAGTTCCTGTTGTACCACTAGTTCCTGTTGTACCACTAGTTCCTGATGTTCCGCTCGTACCTGATGTTCCGCTTGTACCTGAAGCTCCATCAACACCACTAGTTCCCGATGTTCCGCTTGTTCCTGAGGTCCCTGTTGTACCTGAAGTTCCCGATGTTCCGCTTGTTCCTGAGGTCCCTGTTGTACCTGAAGTTCCTGATGTTCCACTAGTACCTGATGTTCCCGTAGTTCCAGATGTACCTGAAGTACCACTAGTTCCATTAACTCCTGATGTACCGCTTGTTCCTGAAGTTCCACTAGTTCCTGTTGTACCGCTAGTACCTGATGTACCGTTGATACCTGAAGTTCCACTTGTTCCTGAAGTTCCACTTGTACCTGAAGTACCATTCACACCGCTGGTTCCTGATGTTCCGCTTGTTCCTGATGTTCCACTTGTACCTGAAGTACCACTTGTTCCTGATGTTCCTGATGTACCTGTAGTCCCTGATGTACCTGTAGTTCCTGATGTTCCACTTGTACCCGAAGTACCCGAAGCCCCATCAACACCACTTGTTCCCGAGGTACCTGACGTTCCACTAGTTCCTGATGTGCCTGTTGTACCGCTTGTTCCTGATGTACCTGTTGTACCGCTAGTACCCGATGTTCCTGTAGTTCCACTTGTTCCTGATGTACCTGTCGTACCTGATGTTCCTGAAGTTCCACTAGTTCCGTTAACACCTGATGTTCCGCTAGTACCTGAAGTACCACTAGTACCTGTAGTGCCTGACGTACCGCTAGTACCTGAGGTACCGCTAGTTCCTGATGTTCCACTTGTTCCTGAAGTTCCGTTGATACCTGAAGTTCCTGATGTACCACTCGTTCCTGAAGTACCTGTTGTTCCACTTGTTCCTGAAGTACCATTAACTCCTGAAGTTCCCGATGTTCCTGTAGTACCACTTGAACCTGAAGTCCCAGATGTTCCTGATGTACCTGAAGCCCCATCAACACCACTAGTACCTGAAGTACCACTAGTTCCTGTTGTACCCGAAGTACCGCTAGTCCCTGAAGTTCCTGTTGTACCCGAAGTACCGCTAGTTCCTGAAGTCCCCGATGTTCCTGTAGTTCCACTTGTACCTGATGTTCCGCTTGTACCTGATGTTCCGCTAGTACCATTAACACCGCTGGTTCCTGAAGTACCTGAAGTACCCGATGTTCCTGTAGTTCCACTTGTTCCTGAAGTACCTGAAGTTCCACTTGTACCTGTAGTACCGCTTGTACCTGATGTTCCGCTAGTTCCATTAACACCGCTGGTTCCTGAAGTACCTGAAGTTCCCGATGTTCCTGTAGTACCACTTGAACCTGATGTACCTGAAGTTCCTGACGTACCTGTTGTACCGCTTGAACCCGATGTTCCGCTTGTTCCTGACGTACCTGATACCCCATCAACACCACTTGTTCCTGAAGTCCCTGATGTACCACTAGTACCCGTTGTACCTGAAGTACCGCTAGTACCTGAAGTTCCGCTTGTTCCTGATGTACCTGTAGTTCCACTTGTACCCGAAGTACCTGAAGTTCCACTTGTACCTGTAGTACCGCTTGTACCTGATGTACCGTTTACTCCTGAAGTTCCGCTAGTACCTGTTGTACCTGAAGTACCACTTGTACCTGAAGTACCACTTGTACCTGAAGTACCATTTACACCGCTAGTTCCTGATGTACCCGTAGTTCCTGAAGTACCACTTGTTCCTGATGTGCCTGACGCACCATCAACACCGCTTGTTCCTGAAGTCCCTGTAGTACCGCTTGTACCTGACGTACCACTAGTACCTGTTGTTCCACTTGTGCCTGATGTACCGCTAGTACCTGTTGTTCCTGAAGTACCACTAGTTCCTGAAGTACCACTTGAACCTGAAACCCCTACAGTATTAACACACCAATAATAAGGTGCTGGTAGTAATGGTGCACCTGTCGCACCACCGCTATAACTAACAACAACCGCGTAATACGTACCATTAAATGTTGGTATTGATGATGTTGTGTATGAATAAGTTCCACTACTTGTATTAATATTAATAATTGAACCAATTCCTAAATTGTCCCAAAAAGTTGTTAAATTATTACCATTATAATCTATTGGATAGAATCTTAGATTTGTTACTAAAGTAAAATCTGAATTATTATTTGTTGCCGCCTCACCGTTAGCAGTTGGTGCGGAAGCATTTATCATATTATATTCAAAACAATTACCATCTAAACCTGAAGTTCCACTTGTACCAGAAGTTCCTGATGTACCGCTTGTTCCTGATGTTCCGCTAGTACCTGATGTTCCGCTAGTACCTGATGTTCCGCTAGTACCACTTGTTCCAGTAGTTCCACTCGTTCCTGATGTTCCACTTGTACCTGATGTGCCACTAGTACCTGTTGTTCCACTTGTACCTGATGTGCCACTAGTACCTGTTGTTCCACTAGTACCTGATGTACCACTTGTTCCTGAAGTTCCGTTAATACCTGATGTTCCACTTGTTCCTGATGTACCTGACGCTCCATCAACACCACTTGTTCCTGAAGTACCACTTGTACCACTTGTACCTGAAGTTCCATTAGTTCCTGAAACTCCTGATGTACCACTTGTTCCTGAAGTTCCTGAAGTACCAGGAGCACCTAATAAGAAACAAATTTTATACGAATCACCAACATTTGGTAATACTGAAGATGTACCTATCCCTGAAAGTGTTAAACCTATAGTCCAATAACTACCAGAATCAACTTTAGAGGTTACTGTATAAATCCAAGTACCCGATGTGTTTTTATAGATAGAAATCGCACTTCCTATTGATAATATGCTTAACATATATTGGAAATCAAGGGAAGAGCTAGATGTTTCACTAATATATAATGTATCGGTCAATCCAATTACACCTCCAATACTTCCCCCTGCAAGATAAAACTCACCTGTAGATGGCGGGTTTGAAGACCAATCCCAATTATCACAATAAACTAATGATGTACCGTCAGTTCCTGAAGTACCACTTGTTCCTGAAGTTCCAGAAGTTCCTGAAGTTCCAGAAGTTCCGCTCGTTCCTGACGTACCCGAAGTTCCGCTCGTTCCTGACGTACCCGAAGTTCCGCTCGTTCCTGACGTACCACTTGTACCTGAAGTTCCTGTAGTTCCTGAAGTTCCACTTGTTCCTGACGTACCACCAGTACCTGATGTTCCACTTGTACCTGACGTACCTGATGCTCCGTCAACTCCACTAGTGCCAGAAGTTCCACTCGTTCCTGATGTACCTGATGTACCTGTTGTACCACTCGTTCCTGAAGTACCTGTTGTTCCCGATGTTCCTGATGTACCTGTTGTACCCGATGTTCCTGAAGTACCTGTTGTTCCTGATGTTCCTGAAGTACCATTTATACCGCTTGTTCCTGAAGTTCCACTTGAACCTGATGTTCCTGATGTTCCACTTGTCCCTGTCGTACCCGAAGTTCCACTTGTCCCTGTCGTACCCGATGTTCCACTTGAACCTGATGTACCACTAGTTCCTGAAGTTCCGCTAGTACCTGAAACCCCATCAACTCCTGAAGTTCCGCTAGTACCTGTTGTTCCTGAGGTACCACTAGTTCCTGAAGTACCTGAAGTTCCGCTTGTTCCAGATGTGCCATCCGTACCACTTGTTCCTGATGTACCCGTAGTTCCTGATGTACCGCTAGTTCCTGAAGAGCCACTTGAACCTGAGGTACCGCTTGTACCTGATGTTCCACTAGTACCTGAAGTTCCATCTGTTCCACTTGTTCCTGAAGTTCCACTTGTACCTGATGTTCCACTCGTACCTGTTGTTCCTGAGGTACCACTAGTACCTGAAGTACCTGAAGTACCGCTAGTCCCTGAAGCTCCATCAACACCACTAGTACCTGATGTTCCTGAAGTACCACTTGTTCCTGATGTTCCTGAAGTACCGCTAGTTCCTGAAGTTCCATCTGTACCACTCGTACCTGATGTACCATCTGTTCCACTAGTACCTGATGTACCACTAGTACCTGACGTACCACTAGTACCTGACGTACCCGCAGTACCTGATGTACCACTAGTTCCATCATTTCCGCTAGTTCCTGAAGTACCACTTGTTCCTGAAGCCCCATCAACACCACTTGTTCCTGATGTTCCGCTTGTACCTGATGTTCCTGTAGTACCACTTGAACCTGATGTTCCGCTAGTACCTGAAGTTCCACTTGTTCCAGAAGTTCCACTTGTTCCATCAGTTCCACTAGTACCTGATGTTCCTGAAGTCCCATCTGTTCCACTAGTTCCTGAAGTTCCTGTTGTGCCGCTAGTCCCTGATGTACCGCTCGTACCTGATGTACCGCTCGTACCTGATGTCCCTGTAGTTCCCGATGTACCCGCAGTACCTGATGTACCACTAGTTCCATCATTTCCGCTAGTTCCTGAAGTACCACTTGTTCCTGAAGCCCCATCAACACCACTTGTACCTGACGTACCTGTAGTACCGCTTGTACCTGAAGTTCCTGAAGTTCCACTGCTACCATTAACACCTGAAAGACCTGAAGTTCCACTTGTTCCATCGGTACCACTAGTACCCGAAGTACCCGAAGTACCTGACGTACCTGATGTTCCACTAGTACCTGAGGTACCACTTGTTCCGTCATTACCTGAAGTACCACTAGTCCCTGATGTACCTGAAACACCATCAACTCCTGATGTACCGCTTGTTCCCGATGTTCCTGAAGTACCACTAGTTCCTGAAGTACCACTAGTTCCTGACGTTCCATCTGTCCCACTTATTCCTGATGTTCCACTTGTACCTGATGTACCATCTGTTCCACTTGTACCTGAAGTACCTGATGTTCCTGATGTACCGCTAGTTCCTGATGTACCATCTGTCCCACTTGTCCCTGAAGTACCGCTAGTTCCTGAAGCTCCATCAACACCACTAGTACCTGATGTTCCTGTTGTACCACTTGAACCTGAAGTTCCAGAAGTACCACTAGTTCCTGACGTACCTGACGTTCCTGAAGTACCACTAGTACCTGATGTCCCTGTAGTACCTGATGTTCCGCTAGTACCTGAAGTTCCACTTGTTCCTGAAGTTCCGCTAGTTCCATCTACACCACTAGTACCTGAAGTTCCGCTTGTACCTGAAGCACCGTCAACTCCTGATGTTCCAGAAGTACCACTAGTTCCTGACGTACCTGACGTTCCTGAAGTACCACTAGTACCTGATGTCCCTGTTGTACCACTTGAACCTGAAGTTCCACTTGTACCTGAAGTACCTGTTGTTCCTGAAGTACCACTAGTTCCTGTTGTTCCAGATGTACCACTAGTACCATTTATACCTGATGTTCCACTTGTTCCTGATGTACCTGAAGCACCGTCAACTCCTGATGTTCCAGAAGTACCACTAGTTCCTGATGTTCCTGTTGTACCACTTGAACCTGAAGTTCCACTTGTTCCATCGGTACCGCTAGTTCCTGATGTACCACTAGTTCCGCTTGAACCACTTGTTCCTGTGGTTCCTGAAGTACCGCTTGTTCCTGAGGTTCCATCGTTACCGCTAGTACCTGAAGTTCCACTTGTTCCTGATGTACCTGAAGCACCGTCAAGACCGCTAGTACCTGAAGTTCCATCAGTCCCACTAGTTCCTGAAGTTCCACTCGTACCTGTTGTACCTGAAGTACCACTTGTTCCTGAAGTACCTGACGTTCCTGAAGTACCATCATTACCGCTAGTACCTGAAGTTCCACTTGTTCCTGATGTACCATCATTACCGCTAGTACCTGAAGTTCCACTTGTTCCTGATGTACCGCTTGTACCTGAGGTACCTGAAGTACCGCTAGTACCTGAAGTTCCGTCATTACCGCTAGTACCTGAAGTACCGCTAGTACCTGACGAACCACTTGAACCTGATGAACCACTTGAACCTGATGTACCGCTTGAACCTGAGGTTCCGCTACTTCCTGAAGTACCTGAACTTCCGTTAGAAGTTATTCCTGTAATTGAAATAGTACCTCCAGTGTTGTTATATAAATCTATTTGTGATGTAGCTGAGAAATAAGTACCACCTGTGATATAAACATCAGTCATACCTGTAATAGTGATAGTATTACCTGAATTATCGTATAATTCAACAAAATTATTGATTCCGTTTACTCCTCTAAAATAGGTTCCACCTGTGGTATAAGTGTCATTTAAATTCGCCACTCTCCAACGAGCATCGTTGTGGGTAGCACCACTATAACCTTCAATTGTTGACGCAGTCCAAGCGTCTAAGAATAACGCACCTTGAGGTGTGTCATTATAGGCAACATAACCTGTACCAACATCTAAAATGGAACCTGCGTTTTCGGCATCATTCCACAAAGTTTGGTAATCAGGGATAACATATTGGTAAGTTGTTTCGTCCTCTTGAACGTAAACTAACATACCTAATCTTCTTCGACCTGAAGATATTCCGTCATTATATAATGTTAATTGATTTGGTAGTGTAAAAGGTACATTATAATTAAAATTAATTGGGATACTATTTCCTGAAAATAATACAGGACCACCATTAATTAGAATACTATTTGGGATTGTCCAAATTAAATCGGTGATATTAAACACCTCCATATAACCACCGATTGAGTTAACACTAAAGTTTGTGCCCTCAATATTGTCCCTATTAACTGAAATAGGACCAAATACTATATTAGTGGATACTGGATTTTTGTAATCAAAGCTCATCATCTTTTATTAAATATCTTAAGGTATCAAACTTCCTCCTCGGAAATACAAATTATTATTTAAATTCTTTATCTTAAAGTCACCAATAGTAAACGTAGAGTAAACTCTATAGGTTCCTGCAGGTATCGCACTTCCTGTGTAGTTTACAATTAAATTAGAATAAACGCTATTCATAGTAAAGTAAGTTAAAGAACTTGGGCTGGTTCCTTCTCCAATTGTCGCATATTTTTGTCCGTTTGTTGCACCTGTTGGGACAAACCAAGTATACCAACAATATTCGTTAGAATTCATAACGGTATTTGGAACTTCGTGAGTCAAGAATGTGTAAGCAACTATAGGATTACCTTGAGAATCAAATCCTCCTGAAGATGTCGGAACTTGTTCACTTCTAATAGAAGGTACTCCTAAACTACCCCATCCTGAGTAGTTTAAGTAACTATTCATTTGAGTGTTAAATGTTGCTTGTACAGTAGAAGGTACGTTTATATTATAACCTCTAAATGCACTTCCTTGAGATAACATCCAAGAGTTTACTGAAGTTCTTGCACTAAATGGTTCAATTGTTAAGTAAGCAAAGAATGCAGGTGTCGGTGTCGGTGTTTGTGTCGGAGTAGGTGTCTGAGTAGGCGTTTCAGTTGGTGTAGGTGTTTGTGTCGGAGTAGGTGTTTGAGTTGATGTAGGTCCAGGAGTTTCAGTTGGGGTTGGGGTTGGTGTTTGTGTGGCGGTAGGACTAGGACTAGGTGTCGGAGTAGGTGTCGGAGTAGGTATCTGAGTACATTGTATTATTTCAAAATATTCACAACTATTAGCATCTATGATTTTTATCATAATAACAGGAGCATAATCAAAATAAGTCGGTAATGTAAGGTATATCGGTGGTGGAACATTTACTGTCACCGCGGATAAAAACATACAATTAGAACCATAGACATCACATACATACACATCGTATGGCGAAGTCCCTGTAATACTCGATATTTCAATTAATTGTGACAATATATCCTCGTTTTAGTAATAAATATTTTATATCTCATTTCTCGCCAAACTTTTATTAACACGTTAATGAAGTTAAGCTACTAATTTGACCTGTTAATGTGTCAACAGACCAAGCATCTCCATTTAATGTTATAGCTCCCGCTCCTAAAACAGGAGATGTTAGACCAAAATCAGAATAAATAGTATCACCAAGACCAGGTGTTGGGGTGTAAGAATAATATGTGTAAGACGTTCCAGGTAAATTTAACTCGTTACAAGCATCTACTTGAGTTGCTCCCGTATAACAGTTATTGAATGTTGTAACAGGATTAGGTGTTTGAGTTGGTGTTGTAGTAGGTGTTGGTGTAATTATTGGGCCACAAAAACTTATACTAGTATATGGTGGTAACGGAGGGGTAATAGTAAATACCGTAAAATCAACAAGGTCATAACTACAAGAACAACCTGAATCATATGTTTTAGAATTGTATATATAATTGACTGTTGAAGTTCCAGCAATAATAGTAACATTAGTCCCTATCGGCACTGAGCCACCTGCACAAGGTAATGATGTGCCATCCAATTGTATATAAACATCGTTAGCAATTATAATAGGATTACCTGATAAGTCCGTCAATTGGAATGTTAACGTTGTCACTTCATCGTTATTTCCTGGACAACTTGTTGAACCACTATAGAAAATCGAACTTCCAGTTAATACACATAAAGATAAACTTGTCGGTGTTGGAGTATTTGTTGGCGTAGCAGTTGGTGGTATAGGTGTTGGCGTAGCAGTTGGTGGTATAGGAGTAGGAGTATTTGTAGGCGTTGCAGTTGGTGGTATAGGAGTAGGAGTATTTGTAGGCGTTGCAGTTGGTGGTATAGGAGTAGGAGTTTCAGTTGGAGTTAATGTTGACGTAGGTGTTGCAGTTGGTGGTATAGGAGTAGGAGTTTCAGTTGGCGTAGATGTCGGTGTTTCAGTTGGTGTTGGAGTTAGTCCTGAGGCACAAGCAGTGTCATACACCATTGTTATAGCAACACCAAATTCTGAATAAGGTGTAGTGTAAGAACAAACATAAGTTGTGACATTAGGTCCAATTGTTAAAGACATAAATCCGTAAGTACAATCAGTGAAATAAATTGTAGTTGGGTTAGGCGACAGGTCATTTGTTATTGTAAATCCTGAACAAGGTGGTATTACATCACAACAATTACCATCAATAATTAGAGTATCAAACGTTCCAACAGGTACGGTTTGAGAACATATGAATATTTCACTATCAACACTTCCATAGTTATAAGGTCTAACCGTTGCCGAATTACCATCACAATCAATAATATCAACCACAGGTCCTAAACCAACTCCGACAGGTCCTATTAAATGATATCTAATACAATCACAGGCAGGTGTTGATGTTGGAGTTGCAGTTGCGGTAGGTGTAGGTGTAGAAGTTGAAGTTGGTGTTGATGTTGGGGTTATAGTTGAGGTAGGTGTAGGTGTAGAAGTTGAAGTTGGTGTTGGGCTTACAGTCGCGGTAGGTGTAGGAGTTTCAGTTGAGGTTGGTGTTGGGCTTACAGTCGCAGTAGGCGTAGGAGTTTCAGTTGCAGTAGGTGTAGGTGTTACATAGTAAATATAAAGTTCGGTATTACAAGGTGGTTCTGAAGTAACTAAAATATATGTCGATGCGCTATCACCTGTTATAGTAAAACCCGCAATTAATTGTGACGCAGATACATCTGATGCAACAACACCCAAAACCTCATCAATTATTGTGAAAGTAGGTCCTGCGTTTATCCCGATATTACTTACAGTTACTATTACAGTTTGTAGTGCCATTTATTTAGTTCTTTTTTTTATATTATAATTATTAAGGACATCCATTAGGTGTTAATGTATAATCTATACCCTCAACTGGTGCAGGTGTTGATGAATCGGCCCATACACCACTAACACTACTTAGATTATTTGTAAAAATACATAAATCTCCTCCCTGAGCAATTGGAGTTGATAATTGAGGGAACCCATCGCAATCGTCATATACTATTCTAATAGCACTTGTTCCATTTGGATTTCCTGCAGTTATATTTTCAACAAAAACATCAATACATATTGGTGTAGGTGTTGGAGTTGGGGTTGGTATACAACAATCAACTAATGAAACATCAATAGTGCCAGGGTCCCCTGCAGTTATTATTACAGTCCCTGATTGAGCACAAACATCAACAGGGAATCCATCAAATACGGTCACTGTTTGAGTGATTCCACCACAATTAACATATTCGAATGTTGTTGCACCTAACATTGGGTTAGGTGGTGGTAGAGGTGTGTTTGTTAATGTGTAACATAGACAACCTACATTAGTTGGTGTAGGGGTTGGGGTTGGAGATATTGTACAACAATTAAAAGTATTAATTGGTTGATTAAAAGTTAAAGTAAGTAAACCACCCATAATGATATATTGTTCAGGGGCCACAGGTATATTATCAACACATATACTATCAAAATAAAAATCCGCAACTGTATATGTTGCAATGCTAGCGTCACCATTACAATTTTGGTATGAAACAAATACCTCACCAGTATCCGAGTTATCAAGGTCAATTTGGTCAACTTTTACATCGTAGTAATAACATTCACAAGGAGTTGGACTTGGTGTAGGTGTTTGGGTGGCAGTTGGTACAGGTGTTTGGGTGGCAGTTGGTACAGGTGTTGCAGTTGAGGTAGGCGTCGCAGTTGGTCCAGGTGTTGAGGTTGGTCCAGGTGTTGAGGTTGGTCCAGGTGTTGCAGTTGGGGTAGGTGTTGGGTTTGTCGTAGGCGTTGGTGTTTGACTAGTTGTCGGTGTTGGAGTTGGAGTTTCCGTAGGTGTAGGACTAATAGTTGCGGTAGGTGTAGGTGTTGCGGTTGGTTGGATTATTGTTAATGTACCTCCACTCAATCCACAATCATTAACGCAACATATGTCATAATTAATTTTAACATTAATTGTAACATTTTTTTCAGCTAAAGTTTTCTCACAATCAGAATTTATTTGAATACTATTATTATCAATACTAATTACAACTGAACCAATACCAGGTACTTCATCTAATAGATTTTTAATCGCATCCACATATTGTTGGTCGGTTGGGACATCAAGTAGGGATGTTGTATAATAAAAAGTTTCACTAAATGCCGAAGTACCAACATTAACCTCTAATATAAACTGAGCAGCATTTAATTGACAATCTACATTACCAACAGTCAAATCCTGATATCCTTGGTTTAACATTTGTAATAATCCAGTTTTACTACCAGGGGTTTGTGTAAAATAACCTTCACATATATTAAAAGTTTGGTAGGTACTATAATTAGTGTTACAAGATATTGTCGAACTTAAAGTTTTACTACAATAGTAACTATCGGTGACTGTTAATGTATAGGTTCCTGCAGTTAATCCTGTAACATATATTCCTGTCTGTCCATTCACATTACTCGACCAATTAAATGTAAATGGAGGAGTTCCTGAAGTTATCAATGCGGTTAACGAACCTTCATCACCAATACCACAACCTTGGTTATAAAATGAAAAATCAACATTATTACTTGTCCCAACATAGAATTGACTAGTTTGAACACACCCTAAATTATCGGTTACAGTTGCGGTGTAAAAACCTGGTGACAGGTTATTAATTGTAACGGCAGTTAATGGTGTACTAGTTATTAGATGGCCAGGGATTTCATAAGTATAAATTCCTGGAGTATCCACACTTATTTGAACACTACCATTACTATTTCCACAGGTAGTTCCTGTAGATGATGTACTAACCGTAAAACTATTTTGATTTATTAAATAAAGTTCTTGTTGGTAAACACAGTTACTTGGGTTAGTTACAAAAACAGTATAAGTGCCCGAATTTAGATTACTAAATGTAACAGTGCTTGATGTCGTTGCGCTTACCGTAGTATTACCTAAATCATCAACTAAAGTATAGGTATACGGAGTTGCTCCACCATTAACAGTAACAGTAATAGAACCATTACTACTAGAACAAGTAGAGTTTTGAGTACTTAATCCAACAACTTGGAATGAGTTAGGTGTGTTTAATGTAGTACTTCCACTGACATAACATAAACCCGCATCATAAACTCCAACTGTGTATACTCCCGCAGATAAACCTGTAAAATTTAAAGAAGTAGAATAGGTTATTTGGTTAACACCATTTGAAAATTGATATTGGTAAGGTGGTGTACCTCCTGAAATTGTAACAAGTACTTGACCGTTAGATTGGAAACACCCTGGTGAGGTATTAATCATACTAACAATACCAACACTAGGAACGTTAGTAACTGTCATAGTCTTGGTAACCGAACAACCTCCTGAATTAGTTACGGTAACCGAATAAGTTCCCGCAGTTAAACCTGAAATACTTGAGGTCACTTCACCTGTACTCCAAGAATACGTGTATGGCGCATAACCTGTTTGTCCTGTAACATATATTTTACCCGTAGGTGTTAAACTACAAGGAGAATTATTAATAACATAATATCCAAAGTCAAAATTACCTGAGTCTTCTACTATACAGTTCTCAGTTTTTGCGGTACAACCACCATAATCTTCAACCGTACAGTAATAAGTTCCAGCACTTAATGGGATAAATGTTGCAAATCCAAAATTAGTATTTGCAGAAGTAACTAAAATATTGTTATTGTCGTATAAATAATAATTTACAGGTTGATATGGTGTTGTTGCGGTAACAGTAATCGCTCCATTATCTAAATTACAAGTCGTATTAACAATAGAGTCAATACTTGCACAAACTCCAGATGAGACAATTAGATTTGCATTAAGAGTTAATGGTGTAGGAGTTGATGAGTCACTAATTACTATTTGATAAACACCTGAATTTAAACCAGTTCTAATTGAGTTTGTCGTTACAGGACTATCAGTACCTAAATTTGGTGTGACCCAATCAACAATATATGGAGACACTCCACCATTAGGGTATACGTCTAACACACCTAAACCACTATTGGTACAATCACCAGATACTATTAAATTATAACTCAATGACATTAACTACAACTAATTGAAAAGTCCAATCCTACATTTAATTGGAAAAGTTTATTTTGATTATTGGCTTCACATCCCAAATTAGACACATAAAGAGTATTACCATTAAAATAATAGTTAAAACCATCATTAACTAAATCCTCTAAATAAGTTTCTAAAGAAGTTTTCCAATATGTATTTGATGGTACGTCTAAAAGACCATACCCTGTATAAATCTTTTCTTGGATTAACGATACCCCATCAAGTTTTAAATCAATATACCAATCTGTTAATAAACTATTAGTAATACAATTAGAAATATTAATTGATTGTGAATTTAAATAACTTATTAGTGTTTGGTATAAAACATCACTAAATGATGTTGCAGTTGAAGTACCGTTTAACCAAGGATAAATTGGACAACTAATTGTTTCATCAACACAACCGTTAGGGAAAAGATTACCAAATATAATACAAGGTTCACAAGGTATCGGAATAATTTGACAACCTCTTTGTAATCTATAAACAAACTTTTGTCTATGGAATATTGAGTTTTCAAATTTAGTACCACCGTTCCATATAGTACTTGCAGGAATCATCTGTTCAACCAATCTTATCCATTGGTCTCCCATACCATTCACATAATCAATCATACTTTGGTATCTAAAATTATCGTTAGGTATATTAACGGCCTCTTCAGATAATAGATATTTCCAATAAATTGATTGAAGTGTTGGATATCCACCTGTTTTACCATCGGAAATAAATTGTCTGTTTCTAACATTAATCATATTCACCCAAAATGTTTGAGCAAATTCAAAGAATGTTTTCTTTGTTGGTTGTGGATTAATAAATGTCCAATCAACCCCACCTGGCTGAGGATATGGTGATGTTAATCCTGTACTAGGTATAGGATAGTCGTATTGTCTTGACATTGACCACACATCATATAATAATCCTTGAGCAGGATTCATATATAGGTCAATATTTTTAACGTTTAATACTAATTTTTCATCCGAAACATAATAGTATGCGTTATAGTTTGCACTACCCGCATTAACTCTTAACCCTTCATCAGTAACAGGCCAACTTTTCTTATTATCTAAAGTTCTAACTAAATTAAAACCTTTATTCATATAAGGAAAACTACGATATCTTTCAAGATATTTTTGACCATAAGTGAATTTCTCAAATTCAGTTTGAATATCATAATTTTGACCTGTAAATGTACTTGTTGTTCTATTAACAACTTGGGGGCTTTGGTGATTTTTAACTAATTCAAACCATCCCGCACCTTTTTGGAAGAAATAGTCTTCAGTATCTTCAGGTGACATCGGGAATCCTTCTGAATCTACAGGGTAATCTGATAATGTCGCTTCGGCATCTATTTGAATTAATTCGGTAGTGAATCCTGTATATGGATTACCTAAAATTGTAAACGTAGTACCACTTTCGTAAACAGGTACCTCATAGGTATAAGTTCCTCCAGATATTTGAGCGTATTCCGTTTCAAAATCAGCCATATTAATTCTTTGTCCCGCAATGTATATGTTCTCATTAAACTCAATTAGAGCTTCAGGAGCACCAACTAATCTTAATAAAAATTCTATAGACCTTCTAGTTCCTTTAGATTTGAAAAGGTATGCCGAATTTAAAATTAAATTTCTATAATATTGATAATTAAGTTCTGTCGGGGTATTAGCTCTCGAAAATCCAGGGTATTGTATCTTATTATCATTGCCAAAAACAGAACCTAAGAAGTCGTCTTCGGTAATTGGGGATACGTTAATTCTCCAACCTAAAGTTTCCGCTAAATTTTTTAATAATTGTGATGGTATATCATTTTTGATGGTGTAGTTAACTGAATTCATATATGCCAAAGCGTCTATGAATTTTTTTATCTCATCAAAACTTCTACCATATATCGATAATATCTTTTGAACTTTTTGGTCCTCAGTATCAAACTCTTTAAACGATTCTGTAGTTAAAAATCTACTAACTAAATTAGTTCTAAACGAATCAAAAGATTCTGCAATATCACTAACCTTGGCCAAATAAGAATCAAAAGCCACCGTTCTAATATCTAAATTCCAAATACCGTCTAAAGGCCAAGTTACTGTTGCAAAATCAGTATAAAATAAACCATCTTCTGTTTGTTTTGGAACTTGGAAGGTTGCGGTGTATACTGGATTTACAAGTCTATTAAGTAAGAACTTTTCGACCTCATCAAAAGGTTCAATTAATGCTTTATCCGCATAATAACTATTAGGTCTAATTACTATATCACCATAGTAATCTGTTTGACCTGAAAATGGATTACCTTCAACCACAAATTGTAATGTACCTGAATACAGACTACTTGAAGGAGTCATAAATAACACAGGGTACTCGTTATCTCCAACAAATAACGAATATTTTGAATATTCTTTTGTTAAGTTTCTCAACGGAGAAACCTCGAACTCTTTTAACACCAAATTTCTTGTGGCATTAACACTATAATCAATATCAAAAGGATTTCTAATTTCAGTTATTTCAATATCAAAAGTTGTGGTATCTTCAGTGATATCATAACTAGAATTTGTTGCAGTATTACCTGTGGTTAAATCAAAATTTAATGTATATAATTCAAGTGCCCCAGGAAAGAAATTAATAACCTTTTCAATTGATGTAGAAATTCTCTTAGATAATGAACCATATAAACTAAAGTTAGTTATTTGACTTAAATCAAAGTTAGGATAAACCCTAAAATCTTTAGCAATAATTGATTTAGATTCTAAAACAGAATTAATACTTAATGAGTCTAAAGATATTGGTTCAGAAAAAGAACCAATATTAAATTCTCTATTAACCTTTTCAACTATAGATGTCGTAAACTCAAAATTACCTTGCGTAAGTCCTCCACCGTCAACTAATTGGAAACCAACTATGTTGTCGGAAAATGTGCCCGCCCCGCTGGATGGTCTTGGTGGATATCTATAGAATTTATGCGCCATTATTGTACTACGTTTGTAAAGTTTTTACTAAAATCAATATTATCACCTCTATCTTCTCTAACCTCAAATAATAACTTATTAAACTCATCTCTAATCTCAAACAAGTTGTATTGTTTGTAGATGTTATTACTACTATCGTAAATTGTGTAGATACCGTCATCAATAGATTTAGTTTGATTACCATATAACGCAATAGCCAATGTAGAGATATCTTGGTCAACCATTTCAATATCTAAAGTGATTGGATTGAAAAATGTATTAGTCATTATGATATTCTGAGCTGGTTGTCCAATAAACGGAGTCGCATTTGGTTTATTTGTCGGTGATGATGATGGTGATAATGTACAGAACATTAAATTAGTAACTCCCTCAACATATCGATACCTAATAGCTTTTTGTGATGTATTTGTTAAATTTTGTGTTACAGGTTCGCAATAAAAATTTGAAGTAACTACTCTAAAGAAGTTAGGTATTTTAGTACCATCATCGTTCAAGTATTCAACTCTAAATCCAACTAATCCTTGCGCAACAAATTTATTTCTATATTGATTAGGAACATTATCCAAATTAATAACAATACCTTTAACATTAGGTAAGGCTGAAAGAACACCACAATCATTAATTTGAGTTCTTATTTGTGCAGGTCTAATATATAAGGTATAAATTCCTAATTTATTAAACTCCTCTGCGGGTAATTTTAAATTGTATAAACCACCTAATATTTCAATATCTGCATTACCACCAGTATTGTTGTTGTTAAAGTAAGGTCTTAAAATATTAGAAGCATCTAATTTTTTAAGTACAAAATTATCCGTAGCATCTCTAGATGGTGTATAATTTAAAATAATTTCAACATCTTGTGGTGAAACATCTGATGGTCTAATCGTACCGTAAGTTCCTATTGCCATTTTATTTTTTTATATTTATTTAATAAATACCTTATTACTCTTTTTCCGTAATTTTTTTATTGATTAACTACATTAAAGAATCCGTATCCATAGTTTATTAAGTCACCTATATTATCAACCTCACCCAATCTTTCAATTCTTTCCAAAACACTATTTTTACCTCTTTCAATAAAAACATTAGATTGTACTTGTGGAGCATAAACAATATTAAGTAATGACTCATCTTTTGTTATTGGTTCTTCAACCATCCAATTAGATGTTAATCCTGAAGATTCTAAAACATATATTGTAGTTCCATCAGGAAAATCAACATAATTTACGTTATCTATTGTGTATCCCGTATAGTCGTTAAAGTTTATTATGTCTGTAGTAATCTGACCATAATTTACACCGTGTTTTTTAATCCAAGTATAAGGTTGGTATTTGTTAACACCATACTGTTGTAATTCAGTTAGTCTTGAAGTGGTGTAACCACTAATATTAAATGGTGTTGAGGTAAAGTTAGGATAGTTACTTGTCACTTGTGCGGCAATTGTATTTACCGAGTCACCTGTAAATAAGAAATCATAAGATATTGGTGTTGCACTCCAACTACCATTGAATGATGTGAATGTTGCAGTACCATTAGGATTTGTTATTGTTGTACCTGTAAAAGGTACCACTACAGTCTTTTTAATTGTATTTGTACCCCAAGGGTTAGTTTGTTTTAAAGTAATTGTATATTCTGTTGGTGTAGGGTTATTGATATACGTATGACTTATAAAGTTAGGAGAATATGTTGTTATTGATTGTGTTAAACCGTCTCCCCAATCAACTTCGTAATTAGAGAACTGTAAATATGTTTTTAATAATTGCTCTGAAGTATTATAGAAATGATAAGTGTAAGGCGTTCCTGTTGTTGCAGAAAAAACAAAATTCTTAACAACATCTATCTGTTGTACCATACCATCAAATACCGAATAATAACCCATATCAACGGCAGACTCAGTTATTAGAATAGGTATTGTTAAACCTGTTAATAAAGAACTTCCATTGGTACCTCCGCTTAATAAATTTTGCATAGGTATGTAATACCCTGTAGTACCTGTTGGGTAATCTGTGTTGGTAGTGTATCCCGTAATAATACAACAAGCGTTAGTATTACCCGTTAAAACTTGGTAATATATTGGGGTACCCGTATAAGGCACTTGGGTTATATCAGATAATATAACTTCGGGAGAAATTTTAATATAATACTTATTTTCTTCCATTATGGGTTAATATATTCAAACCAATTTATTGGGTTACTTTGTGTACCAACTCTAGTTAATAGGGTATTAATAGGGTCTGCCCACCAAGCAGGATTATTTAAATCATACACTTTATATGTATAATTTGTATAGTCTAAGTCCACTTTATAGTAAAAGAATAATTTTTGGTCAAAATTAAACTTACTAATACCAGTTAAAGTAGATTGTGGTCTATTCATCATTTTAACAAAAACCCCACTTTTTGCATCAAAAAATTTGGCAGTCATATAGAAGGTATCTATGTTAAGGAAATCTTTCTTTTTCAACCAATAAATAAAATAACCTTCTTTATCTCCAATATAATCTAATTTAAAGATTGGAGTTTTTATTTGTTGTGTTGTATATCCAACAGTTGTTGCGGTTGTCGCCCCTTGTTGAGTTGGGATAATAATTGTAAAATAATTTGTTTGTTCTTTTTCATTGGTACTATCATAAAAGTCCAATTTGAAAAAAGACTTTTTAAATTGATTTCTAAAATAGAATACTTCGTCGGGAGTAAACCCTTGTACAGTATATGAAGGTAGCCAAACAGTTGTAGCACTTGTGGCGCCTGACGGAACAAAATTAAAATTATAATTTATGTCTGTAAAATCCGTAAAACTATCGGTAAGTGGATTTGAGGTTTGATAAACAGAATGTGAGAATCTTGCAACCTCAAAATCTTTATCCTCATTAATAACTTGTTTAATTGCATTTTTTTCAAAATCAATTAACGAATCTCCTCGACCTAAGAAATCCCAAGTCATTTCAACAGGTAAATTAATTTCTGTCTCTCCTTCTCTCGGTAATAATATTTTAAATTTATTCACAGTCATCAATTATTGGGTCAGCGATTGTTAATATATTCTCAGAAACATTTCCTTCAGGAAATACTCTAAACGATATATTTGTTGATGGGTAATGAGTCCCGTTTAAAAATGGATAATCAACACCGTTACCTGATTCATCAATAAAACCATAAGTGTAAATGTCTCTCCAAATTAATTTAGATTTATAATTTGAGTAGTACGAATAATCAGGTACCGCACCAATATCTCTAATCTCCCCTTCTTCTAAATAATCGGAATATACCCTCAAAGTTATTGGGTGATGCGGTTGGTAATAGTATCCGTCAGGATTTAATGTTCCTTGTAAATGAATTTTAAATAAAAATGGATTAAACCATAATTTATGTAAGAATTCAGAAATAACTCTTTCTTTCTGTTCAAACTCATTGTACTCACAATAATCACCATTAATTGTATCTCCACTTTTTAAGTCCTGATTGTAGTAAAAAGTGAATGAACCTGGCTTAGTATAAAAACTTAATTGTATATTAGATAAATTGTTATTATTTGTTAATCTCCAATATGGTGTTGGGGTATAACCTAAATTAAATTTAAATCCTTCTCTAATACCAACATTATTAGATATATCTTTATTCATCCATCCAAAATATCCTTTGTTAATTATTGTAACAAATAACTTGGTTAACGGTCTATTTAAATTATCCCTATACTGATTAATGTTGATGTCTTTTGAAAAACTTAATAAGTAAGATTGGTTATTCTCCTTATAGGTTATTCTCGCCTTATTGTCAGGAGTTAATGAACTATATTCATATTGTTTTTTAATATTAAAACCATTTAAATCAAATGCTGCTTTGGTTAAAATAGCCTCATCAACATTTGTTATAATTTTATGTTTTCTAACATAATATTTTGACATAGTTTCGGCAGAATTAGTAATATCAATAATTCTTTTGAAGTTACCTTCTGAACCATTAATAAAAGTGGTGCCTGTAAATCCGTTATTATAAATATTAAAGACGTACTTGTCGGAATTATAACCACCATTACCTAAAGAATATATTTGAAATACTTTTGTATTATCATATCCTGTCCATCCACCTTCCATTTCTATTTCAACCCATTCTCCGTCAGTAAGTCCGTGTTCGACAGGACAAACAAAAGAGATTAAAGTTTGACCATTGTAACTATATGGACTTACAATGTAAAAAGGAATTCCTTCACCCGCATTCCATAAAAATGGGTTTGAACCTCCTAAATCATATTGTAATAATTTATTATAATCATTCTCATAAGGATAACTAATATACTGAGTCCAATTATATGTTGACGCACTTTTACTTTTAAAATCAACGTGAGGTTGAGTAGCCCCTGAAGGTACCGTATATCCAGGAACATTATAATCATTTCTTATTAAATCAAACTCAACATACTGAGGATATCCTGACCAACTATTAGTACTAAATGATTCTTCAGAATTAACGTAGTATAAACTATTGGCAAATGGTTGGTATACATTCGCTCCAATAGAAGTAACACCACTATATGCGTTGAAGAATAATAAATCTATTTTTGCACTAACTCTAAATGTATCCGACCCTTGTCTTTCCTCATCAAAAACTTCAGCTAAACTGATAACATTACTTCTATCAAATTCGTCAAGTTCTTTTTGAGTGTTATTTAGGGGTATAGGAATCATAGAGTCAACATTAATTGAAGACTTATACCTTTGCGAACCAAGTACTATTCTAGTGTCTAATCTATTACCCATTTAATCCTCCTTCTCCAACATATTTGGTGTAAAATCTGTTTATTGCCGTTTGTCCTCTACGTAATCCAAAATAGAAATACCAAGGAGCCCCACCTAATCCTGGATTATTATACAATGTTGCATTACTGATTGGCGGTGGTACTTGATAGTTACCCGAACTATCCTTTCCAAAAATATAACCTCTCATATTTTCTGAAAGATTTGAAATAGGTACTGAGTTATCATAACTTAAACCGTATGGATAATGTGTCAATCTATCCAACTTTTGATACTTAATATTTTTTAAAATATCGACTTGGTTTGTTGCCCACTCATTAGTTTGTGTACCAAAAATAGTAGCACCTGCGGTAAAAACTTGCCATTTATAGTGAGGTACCGTTTGAGATTTAATAGGTAAATAATCAAAAGTATATTGATTTATAATACTGTTAAATCTATTAACTCTACCTGGAGATACATAATCTCGAGTTTGTAAATCAGATGTCGTAGACGAGAAAAATATACCCATCATAGTTATATTAGACCCCGCAACAGGTGAAGATGAACCAGCAACAAAATTAGCGGCAATTACTGAAGCGTTTGGAGGGTTAGTAGTGTAGAAGTTACCATCAAAAGGAATTACTCCTAACTGACTATTAATAGCCGCAGATTGTGCAAAGTCACCATCAACTCTGTTACCACCTCTACTAAATAATCTTCTTATTTGGTCTGAGAAAATGTTCTTCCAAAAATTACTATCGATTAATCTAATGATACTAAAGAAGTTAGTCATATCCCCCAAATCTTTATAAGTGGTCTCAGTTAATCCTGACATATTATAACCATCAAAATCACCACTGTACGAAATTTCTTTTAGGAAAGACTCTCTTGGCCCTAAATTAGTAATAGTTGTTGGGGTTTTTAAATTAAAGTTATTTTTACCGTTACTACCTCCTCCCGATGTTTGAGCCCCACAGAAGTTTTGACTGTTAGAACCCCAAGGTGAACATCTGTAATAAAAATTATTTGTTGAGTTATGGAACATAACCACATCATCAGCATAATTTTGACTTGATATTTGATTTTGAGAATTATAATAGGTATCGATTTTAAATGGTACCGCGTATAAATTACCATTAATCCAATTGTTGTTGAATACATTTGAAAGAACCCCTTGACACAAAGCGTAATTAAATCTAAATCTATAGAAAAATTCAGAACATAATTCAAAATCATTTGGGTCCCCTGTACTACCACCTTTAATTAAATCAGTTAATGGGTCTTTAACTAACACATAACAACCGTTTTTAACGTCATCTTGCCCCGAGCAACTTGGATTTAAACTAAAATTAAGTCCGTTACTTTGATAACAACCTAGTAAAGTCATATTATCACAATCAAAAGTATCTAAAACTTGAATAAATTCATTGTTTTGTTGTATTGAGTCTGAAGAGTAGTTAGGAGTTCCTAAACTACCAGATAATGTAACAGTACTATTTGCACCAATGGCATAAACTGTAGTTCCTGAATTTTGTTGTAATAATAGAGTATTGTTACCGTAAGTAGTGTTTCCTGAAAAATCTGAAGATGGTAATCTATCTGACCTCATAACAATCCTATTAGCGTTGGTCATATTCATACTTGTAGTTCCTGTATTATAAATTTTACTATAATAGTACCCTCCAGCTCCAGCAGTAGAAGTTGTTGGTATATTTGGTGCCCACATATATGAGGAACCCACTACAGATTCAAAGGCACTACCTCCAGGTGCTTGATACGTTGATGAATTATTAACCAAACTAACATTATAAAAATTATTAGTAGTTAAACTTCTTAAATTTTTAACGCCAACAGTTGGTGAATTATTTACGTGAGCAACAAAAGATGAAGACGGTGTTATGATATTATAACTCAATCCACTGTCTAATTCAGAATAATAACTATGTCTATTAGTAGTATATGCAGAATAAGAATTAGGCCCCGAAATATTAGGGGTAAAAATATAAGACGGGTAGAATAAATTAAACCCGTTATTTGGAGTTGCATTGTCGACAGAACCATTATGTTTGAACATTAATTCTTGGTTAGACCCTGCAGTTGTATTTTGAATAGGTATGTTTAACCTATAACTTGCATTTACTAATACATCGGATGTTGATGTTGAACCAAAAAGTTTACCTAAACCTATTTGGGTACTATACTGTGGAGAATACGGGTCAACACCTCTTTGTAAGATTAGTACATAGTTTTGTGTTGGGTCAATATAATCTATATTTTTTAAATTAATACTACAAGTAAAAGGTATAACCCCACTAATATCGGTTTTAGTAATTAAAGTAGTACTTTCTAAAATACCTGCAAATGTTTTATTAAAATCTGTATATGCGGAATATCCTCCACTAATATTTCTAAAACTAGATATTGTCATACCCGTTAATATTTGAAAATACTCAACGTCACTTGGGTATTCATATAATCTTTCATCCGTATACGTTGAAGTAAAGGTATAGTTTTTAATTAAATTTGTATTAAAATTAAATGGGTCTGCATAATTAATTGAAATTGATGTAGGATATGTTGTAGTACCTGATGTATTATTTGTACCAAGACTATTTGTTGTACTACCAGTTAAATTAGGGTCAGATGATTTTCCAGGGTTAACAAAACTAATCATAGTACCAGCGCTAAGGGAACCTAAAGAAGGTGTCGATATAACTATTAAAACATTATCTAGATGTGGAGTATTTCCAGCATTTGAGGGCTCCCATTCAACCGATATCTGATTATATCCTTCGTGATATTTTGTTTTAGAATTAAAAAGATTAATTCTTTCCCCAAAAGGTAAATTAGGAGTACTATAAACGTAATCAATACCTGAAATAGTGTACTGAGTATTTTTTGGAACAAATTGGTTTTCAGTCGAGCCCGTAAACCCTGCTAATTGTTCACTTAATCTAGCAACTTCTGAAAGGTCACCTGGAAAACAAGATAACGAAGCACTTTGCAGATACGTTAATAATTTATTAGAATATAGTTGACCTGTTGTGAAATTTGTTAATACAGATGTTGTAGGTGTTGATTCGGTAGACGGAGAGGATGAAGTTCCTCCTGAAGAGTCCCCTGAATTATTACCATCACAGTCGCAAACATCGCAATCAGGATAAGTCATCATTGGTAATTTTATAGGTCCAAATTTAAAAGCACCTAGTTTACCTAAATTTAGTAAAATATATACAATCAGTGCGAGATATAAAAAAAACAAAATATAAAATCCCGCAGCCGCTCCGACATCACTCGCCACAGTAGCCGCAATAGCACTTGCAAGGTTGCTCGCAGCTTCTTGTGCCAACATATATAATATAAATGCGATTAACACCCATCTTAACCAAGTGCCCCATATATACGCCAAAACGTGGTAAACGGGTAATATAATAAAAGTAAAAAGTATCCCTAAAATTGCAATTAAAATATTAAATATAATCCACATAATAGTGGTATGAAACACTCCGTCATTTACGGGATAACGATTAATATCATCCGAACAAGTGTCATCATCAATTCTTTTAATACCTATAAATCTTTCTCGATTATTTGATGATTTATAGTTATCAACTAATTGTGCAGTTGTGTATACTTTATTGTAATCAAATTCATAAAATCTATCAACACAATTTATTGCATCCGCAATATCAGGATTGGTAATGTTAATGACAGGACTTGACGTATATGCCGACCAATCTAAACTAAATGCGTATGAAGATTGGAAATCTAA
>JACCDP010985026.1_pt1 | contig 44713 bp, 33 predicted proteins | sample 7445841 | NCBI WGS metagenome assembly JACCDP01 (sample SAMN15323441, study PRJNA562643) | freshwater metagenome | isolation source: river surface water | place: USA:Blue River Watershed | collected 2017-08-17
AGGGCATAATTCAGACTGAAACCACTCAAAAAACAGTCTTTCTTGAGCACCTTTACGTCGACAACAAATTATTGGTTTGGAGCCTTTAATTAAAAGCCTTTAGCAATATTGATAAAGTCTCTTGAAGACAATGCTGCACCACCTATTAAACCGCCATCAATATCAGACATTGAAAACAGCGCTTGTGCGTTATCAGGCTTTACACTTCCACCGTATAAAATAGCAACAGCGTCTGCTATACTATGGTTAAACAAAGTCGCTATGGTTTTGCGAATATGAATATGCATTTCATTGGCTTGTTCTGCACTTGCCGTAACACCAGTGCCAATAGCCCACACTGGTTCGTAAGCCACTATGCATGAAGACATCTCTTCTGCCGACAATACTTTTAAGGCCGCTAGTTGTTCACTAACAACATCAAAATGCTTATTGGCCTCTCTTTCGCTAAGGGTCTCACCTATACAATACACAGGAATGATTTGGAGTTTGATAGCAGCGGTCAATTTAGCCGCACAAGAGGCATTGGTTTCATTGTAATACTGGCGTCTTTCACTGTGACCAACCAAAGTATATTGAACGCCAATAGACTTCAACATGGCCGCTGAAATTTCGCCAGTGTAGGCCCCTTGTTCATGCTCATTAATGTTTTGAGCACCTACACCAATAGCAGAGCCTTCCATTTGCTTTACCAATGCTTGTAAATGTATAAATGGCGGAAATATTAGCAATTTAGCGCCGTTAGTTAATTCTGATTCAGACATGGTGCGAATTTCTTGCGCCAATCCTTGACCTTCTACAAAAGTTTTGTGCATTTTCCAATTGCCAGCTGCAATCTGTTGTCTTTTACTCATGATTCCCAGTTTCTATGTGTTTTGTCTTGATTAAAAATATAGTTTAAAATTTGTTTGTCTGCTGCGCTTAAGTTTAGATGCCTGCGCTGCATAACTAAATCTGCCGTTTGACAAGCTTTGTCGAGTGAATAGGTTTCAAAACCCTGAGAACCACCCCAACTAAAGGATGGCACAAATTGTCTTGGGAAACCACTGCCAAAAATATTAGCAGAAACCCCGACTACAGTGCCTGTATTAAACATGGTATTGATACCACATTTGCTATGATCGCCCATAATTAAACCACAAAATTGCAAGCCAGTTTTTTCAAATCTTTGGCTAGCATAATTCCAGAGTTTAACCATTTCGTAATTATTTTTAAGATTACTGTTATTGCTATCTGCGCCCAAATTACACCATTCACCAATCACTGAATTCCCCAAAAAGCCATCATGGCCTTTATTGGAATAGGCAAACATGACGGAATTACTCACCTCGCCCCCCACTTTACAATACGGGCCAATGGTGGTGCCTGTATAAATTTTAGCCCCCATTTTAACTGTGGCGTGTTCACACAAAGCAAAAGGCCCTCTGATCAAGGCACCTTCCATAATTTCGGCATCCTTGCCAATGTATATGCAACCCTCTTTAGCATTCAATACAGCGGCCTCCACTTGAGCGCCTTCTTCAATAAAAATAGGGTGTTGACCTAAAATGGTATTGCTTTTTGAAATTTCAGCAGACTTTCTATTGGCTGTTAACAAATTAAAATCCGCCTCAATTGCGCTGTGATTAATAGAAAAAATGTCGTGTACTCTATTGATGATTTGATATTCAGCATCAAAAACAATGGCTTCCATTTCTTCTGTTGCTAATGCCGATGTTGATCGATAGGCCAAAGTAATGCCATTGGCCTCCAACGACTGATTAAGCTGCAAAGCCTTTATGGCTGAAATTAATGTTGGATTCGGCAATAATCTGCCATTAATACACAAGTTATCTGAGCCAATCGTTAGTGGGTATTTTTCTGAAAGGTAATCAGCTGCGAAATATGAAAAAGACTGCTGCATGTGCCTTTCCCATTTCTCGGCAATGGTTAAAATACCACATCTTATGTGAGCTGCCGGCCTTGTGTACGTTAATGGCAACAAGGCTTGTGTATGAACATCATCAAATAAAATACAATTCATTTTAAATCAAATTAAGTTAAAAAGTCACATATAAAAAAAAAGTCCCGATTGGGACTTTAAATGTATTTGAAGGTGACAATTACTTCTTAGTGTAACGTTGACGGAATTTGTCAATTCTACCAGCAGTATCCACCAAGGTTTGTTTACCTGTGAAGAACGGATGGCTCTTGTCAGAAATCTCCAATTTGTAGATTGGGTATTCTTTTCCGTCTGTCCAAGTAGCTGTTTCTTTAGTTTCTACACAGCTGCGAGTTAAAAATGAGTAATCGCTACTTAAGTCTTTGAAAATGACAAAACGGTAAGAAGATGGATGTATATCAGCTTTCATGATTTTTCTTTTTGGGAGTGCAAATTTAGTATTTCAAACTTCAAAAAACAAGCACTTGCACAATTAACTTTTAGAATTACTGAATTAAATCGCAAAAACAAATAGGTATTAATTTGATTTTCAAATAATTAAAAAATATTTACACATTTATTTAAACCAAGTAGGTTTTAGTTTGATTAATCAACATTTTACCCTAGAATTTGTTCATAAGTCCCTTGAGGTTGTAAATAACCACAAGCTAAATGGCCTTAATTTCGCTTTCTATTGAAATTATGGCAGATCAAAATGTGAATTACTCAGAAGACAGTATAAGATCCCTCGATTGGAAAGAGCATATTCGAATGCGTCCAGGGATGTACATTGGTAAGCTGGGCGATGGCTCATCAGCAGACGATGGCATTTATGTGTTGGTGAAAGAAATCCTCGACAACAGTATTGACGAGCACATGATGGGCCATGGTAAAAAAATAGAAATCAGCATCAGTGATAATAAAGTTGAAATAAGAGATTATGGCCGCGGTATTCCATTGGGAAAAGTGATTGATTGTGTGAGCAAAATCAACACTGGTGGCAAATACGACTCTGGAGCTTTTCAAAAATCAGTGGGTTTGAATGGAGTGGGTACCAAAGCAGTGAACGCCCTTTCCTCCTACTTTTGTGTCCAATCCTTTAGAGATGGCAAAACCAAAAAAGCGGAGTTTGCTAAAGGTGAGCTACAGAAAGATTTTAAAGAAGAAAAGACCGATGGTCGAGATGGTACGCTCATCATTTTCGAACCAGATAATAGCATTTTCAAGAATTATAGATTCATTCCTGAGTTCCTTGAAGAGCAAATGTGGAACTATGCCTTTTTGAATTCTGGTCTTACCCTTCAATTCAACGGCAGAAACTTCTTGTCTAGAAATGGCCTGAAAGATTTGTTAGAGCGCAAAGTTGATACTGAAACCATTTTGTATCCGATCATGCACTTCAAAGAAAGTGATTTTGAAGTGGCCATCACCCACGGCACCCAATACGGTGAAGAATACTATTCGTTTGTAAACGGACAATACACCACGCAAGGTGGAACACACTTATCTGCCCTTAAAGAAGCAGTGGTTAAGACCATCCGAGAGTTTTACAAAAAAGATTTTGATGCTTCTGATGTCAGGACTTCGATATCGGCAGCCATTGCAGTAAGGGTACAAGAGCCGGTGTTTGAGTCTCAAACTAAAACCAAATTAGGTAGTACTGAAATGGCCCCAGGAGGCCAAGGGATGCGCTCTTTTGTGAGTGAGAATCTAATGAAATTGATGGATAACTTTCTGCACAAAAACCCTCAAACTGCAGAAGCGCTTTTAAAGAAAATCCTTCAAAACGAAAGAGAAAGAAAAGACATGGCAGGTGTTAGGAAACTTGCTCAGCAAAGGGCAAAGAAAGCCAACCTGCACAATAAAAAATTACGCGATTGTCGTTTGCACTTAACCGACAACAAAGACGAAAAATTTGACACCACCATCTTCATTACTGAGGGAGATAGTGCAAGTGGAAGTATCACCAAAAGTAGAAATGTAGAACATCAGGCCGTGTTTAGCTTAAGAGGTAAACCTTTGAACTGCTATGGATTAAAAAAGAAAGTGGTTTATGAAAACGAAGAATTCAACCTTCTACAACATGCTTTAGATATTGAGGAAGGCCTTGATAACCTTCGTTTCAATAGAATTGTAATCGCAACCGATGCTGACGTTGACGGTATGCACATCCGTATGTTGCTCATGACTTTCTTCTTACAATTTTTTCCAGATCTGGTTAGAAATGGACACGTATACATCCTTCAAACACCATTGTTCAGGGTAAGAAACAAGAAAGAAACCATTTACTGTTACAACGAAGAGGAAAAACAAAAAGCCATTAAGCACTTAGGCCATAAACCTGAAATTACCCGATTCAAAGGATTGGGAGAAATTTCACCAAATGAATTTGAGCGCTTTATTGGTGAAGATATGCGCTTAGAGCCAATTATCTTAACCAAAGAAACCAGTATTGAAAAGCTCTTGAAGTACTACATGGGAAAAAACACCCCAGAACGCCAAGAGTTTATCATTGATAACTTATACATTGAAAAGGACATTACCACTGAGGCTGTAGTGGTAGAATTAGAATCAGAAGAAGCATAATTTATGGAGCACAACGAAGAAGAAGAACATATTGACGGGATTATTCACCATGGCCATAGAGACGGAGCTGGCGTATTACCAGTGTCTGGACTCTACGAAAACTGGTTTTTAGAATATGCCAGTTATGTCATTTTGGAACGCGCTGTTCCAAATTTATACGATGGATTAAAACCAGTACAACGACGCATACTCCATGTAATGAAAGAAATGGACGACGGTCGATTCAACAAGGTGGCCAATATTATTGGTTCAGCGATGCAATACCACCCACATGGTGACGCTGCGATCGGTGAAGCCATTGTCAATTTGGGTCAAAAAGATTTATTGATTGAAACCCAAGGTAACTGGGGCGATGTTAGAACTGGTGACAGTGCTGCTGCATCGAGGTATATTGAAGCCCGTTTATCTAAATTTGCTTTGGAAGTCAGTTTCAATGATGAAACAACTGATTGGCAAGTTAGTTATGATGGCAGAAAACGTGAACCCATTGCCTTGCCGGTTAAATTCCCTTTGATTTTAGCGCAAGGTGTTGAAGGGATTGCTGTCGGTTTAGCGACTAAAATCATGCCTCACAACTTTATTGAGTTATGTGAAGCCAGTATTGATATTTTAAAAGGCAAAAAGAGCAATATCTTGCCTGACTTTTTAACGGGTGGCATGGCCGACTTTAGCAATTACAACGAAGGTCGAAGAGGCGGTAAAATAAGATGTAGAGCTAAAATTGAGTCTTCAGATGGCAAGAAGGTACTGATCAAAGAAATTCCATTTGGCACTACTACAGAAAGCATTATCGAGAGCATTCTTAAAGCCAATGACAACGGCAAAATCAAAATCAAAAAGGTAATTGACAATACCGCTAAAGACGTGGAAATTGAAGTGCAATTAGCCCCAGGCGTGAGCACAGATATGACCATTGATGCTTTGTATGCCTTTACTGATTGTGAGGTAAGCATCTCTCCTAACGCCTGCGTAATTGTAGATGATAAGCCGCTGTTTTTAGGTGTCAATGACATCCTTAAAACCTCTACTGATCATACCCTCAACTTGCTCAAAATTGAACTAGAGAATGAAATGAACCATTTAGAAAACAAATGGCATTTTAGTTCATTGGAGAAAATCTTCATCGAAAATAAGATATACCGTCATATAGAGGAATGTGAAACTTGGGATGAGATTCTTGAAATGATTGACAAGAAAATCAAACCTTTCAAAAAGTTATTGAGAAGAGAAATCACTAAAGACGATATCGCCAAACTACCGGAGATTAAAATCAAACGTATTTCTAAATACGATGCCTTTAAAGCTGATGAATACATCAAAGGATTAGAGGATCAAATCAAACAAGTTCAACACCATTTAGATAACTTAACTGAGTTTGCTGTTGATTACTTCAAAAACCTCATCAAAAAATACGGCAAGGGCAAAGAGCGTAAAACTGAAATCAGATTGTTTGATAAAATCGAAACCAATGTGGTGGCTGTTGCCAACGAAAAACTATATGTAAATTACGAAGAAGGCTTTGTTGGGTATGGACTTAAAAAGGATACCTATATCTGCGATTGTTCTGATATTGATGATGTGATTGCCTTCAGAAAAGATGGTAGTTACTTGGTGAGTAAAGTATCTGAAAAACAGTTCATGGGCAAAGACTTATTGTATGTAGATGTCTACCGCAAAAATGACGAGAGAAAAGTATACAATGTGTCCTACTATGATGGCAAATCAGGCGTAAGTTATGTTAAACGTTTCAATGTATTAGGGGTTATCAGAGATAAGGTATATACTGTAACCATGGAAACCCCAGGCAGTAAACTGTTGTATTTCTCTGCCAATAACAATAGTGAAGCTGAAAAAATCGGCATTCATTTAAGCAATATGGCCAGCGCCAAAATCAAATATTTTGAATACGATTTCAGGCACCTAGAAATTAAAGGCCGTTCTTCAAAGGGCAATACTTTAACCAAGCACCCTATCAGAAAGATTGAACTTAAAGAAAAAGGTAAATCTACATTTAAAGGCAGAGATATTTGGTACGATTCAGATATTGGCAGATTGAATGTAGACAACAGAGGTCAATTATTAGGCAACTTCACTTCTGAAGATAAAATCTTGGTCATCTTTAATGATGGTAGTTATGAATTAACAGACAACGAACTAACCAATCGTTATGAAAACAATGACATCTATTTGATTCAAAAATTCCATGAAAAGCAACCAATCAATTGCATTCATTACGATGTATCATCTAGAAATTATTACGCAAAACGCTTTTTAATTGAAACCACCACAGTGGGTAAGAAATTTTTGTTCATCAATGAAAGACCAAGCAGCAAATTAATCATTGCAAGCACCGATGAAAACCCTGAGGTAGAGATAAAAGTGACCACCGCTAAAGGAGAAAAGAAAACTGAAATCATCAAAATAGCTGACTTTATTGAGGTAAAAGGTTGGAAAGCCATAGGTAACAAAATCACTTACGACACTTTCAAATCCGCCAAATTAATCAGTCCAAAAGTGGGCACTTGGAAAGTAGAAACTGAGCCAATAGTTGAAGCATCCAACTCTGAAACTCAAGTGATAGCTGAAGAACTAGACGGTCAAAAAACTTTGTTTTAAAGTATGCAATACAACGGAATAGCCCTTTCAGAAAGCTTCAAAAACGGTCGTTGTAGCGGACAACTTCAAATCCAAGATGACCAACTATTGTTTATCAATGATGGTGGCATTATACATTCAATGCCCATTCAAGGTATAGACATTCAAATTGGCGGTGCAGCCAATCGCTATTTGTTTTTCAACCACACAAGTTCAAGCGGGATTACCCTTTACACTGATCAAAAGGCCATTCTTCAAGATCCAGCATTTTCTGCTCATCCTGAACTTAAGCCTATTCTTCAGAACTTAATGCGCAGAAAAACAAGTCTATGGACTTCAGCCATGGTTATCACAGGCATAGTAATCGCCTTAATGATAGGCCTATGGCTAATGAAGGACAAAATGGTTGAAAAAATTGCCAATTCCATTCCACCGAGTCAAGAGCAAAAAATTTCAGAGGAGATGCGCAAGGCTGCATTAGTTGACAAACACATCATTTCAGATAGCCTTATCAATCTAAAACTCAAACTCATCACGGAACCATTGGTTAAAGCCGTTAATGATACACAATTTAAATTCTCATTTACAATTATTGAAGACGAAAGTTTGAATGCCTTTGCTTTACCAGGCGGGGCAGTTATCATTCACAGTGGTTTATTGCAAAAAGCGCAATCAGCTGAAGAAGTGGCGGGTGTTTTAGCCCATGAGATTTCGCATGTCACCAAGCGTCATCACCTAAGAGGCATCATTAGCAATTTTGGCTTGTTCTTTATTTTACGTGGTTTAATTGGTGATATCGCTGGCATTTCTGCAGACATTGCAACAGCTGGCGCAGCACTTAGCTCTTTAAAATACAGCAGAGACTACGAACGTGAAGCCGATGACAATGGTTTTAAACTATTACAAATAGCTAATATTCCTACTCAAGGCATGATTGATTTCTTTTACACTATGAGCAAAGAAGCTCCAGACCTTGGTGATGCATCCTTCCTAAGTACCCACCCTGCTACCAAAGAACGAATAGACAACCTTAAGGCCTTACCGGTAGAAAAAAATGCCAAGCCTTTGGCCATTGATTATAAAGACTTTAAAGCCCAATTAAAAAACGCATTAAACCAATAAAATAATATATGAATTACACCATTCAAGGCGCACCAGCCTTCGGATTTGTTCACATTGACCTTGCCCCAGGCGAGAGCATTATTACAGAATCTGATGCTATGACCAGCATGCATGCTGAATTAGACATGCAACCCAAATTAAATGGCGGATTGTTTAAAGGCCTAATCCGCAAATTTTTAGGCGGTGAATCCCTATTTATCAATACCTATACTAACAACACTCAAGCCACATTGAGACTAACGCTCACTCAAACATTTCCCGGTGATGTCAAATTACTAGAAATCAAAGCAGGTGAAAAAATGTATCTTCAATCTGGTGCTTTTATTTGTTCTGAACCTGGGGTAAAAATGGGCCTTGAATGGGCCGGTTTTAATTCATGGATTGGCGGCGAAGGCTTGTTCAGATTATCAATGAGTGGCGAAGGTAAATTTATGATTGGTGCTTATGGTGGTCTGGTTGAAAAAGAAATCAATGGTGAATTAATCGTAGACACAGACCATTTAGTGGCTTATCCTAAAGGGTTTAAAATCAAAACACAATTGAGTGGCAACATCATAAGCAGTATTACCAGCGGTGAAGGTTTTGTGATGCGCATCACAGGGCAAGGAAAAGTTATATTGCAGACCAGAAGTTTTTCAGGTTTAGCAAAATGGATCAACAGAAATTTATAAAATAACATCATGCAAATAGACATTCAATTAGGACCAGGCAATTCAGTTGCCAAGATTCAAATGGCTCCCAACGAAGCCATTACTGCAGAGGGTGGTGCTATGATTGCCATGAGCAATGATATGGACATCCAAACCACAACATACAAGAAAAACAGCGGTGGCATTATGAAGGGTTTAAAACGTATGATCAGCGGTGAAAGTTTTTTCATCAATCATTATACAGCTGGCCCCAATGGTGGAGAATTGTATTTAGCGCCAGGCTTACATGGCGATATGTTTACCTATGAATTAAACAATACCTCACTGATTGTTCAATCAGGTTCTTATTTAGCTTCTGAACCAGGTGTAGAAATCGATTTCAATTGGCAAGGTTTAAAATCAATATTCTCAGGTGAAGGCTTGTTTTGGTTGAATCTAAATGGCCAAGGCAAAGTAGTGGTCAATAGTTATGGCGCTATTTATCCTGTTGAAGTTGATGGCGATTACATTGTAGACACAGGTCACATCGTAGCGTTTGAGCCAAGCTTATCTTTTTCGATTTCAAAAGTAGGCCGCAATTGGTTGTCTTCATTTTTAGGTGGAGAGGGTTTTGTCTGCCGCTTTAAGGGTAAAGGCACTGTTTGGTGTCAATCTCACAACCAAAAAAACTTCGGCACTTCCATCGGTCCAAAATTAAAACCAAGATAATTTATGAATACTCCATTTCAATTTGACATATCACATAAACCAGATTACAGTTTTTTAACTGTTCAAATACCTCAAGGTGAAACCTTAAAAGTTGAAGCCTCAGCAATGGCTACCATGGATACCAATATCCAAATGAAAACCAAATTCAAAGGTGGTCTTGGTCGATTCTTGACAGGTGAATCTTTGTTCATTAATGAATTTACTGCTCAGAACGGCAGTGGTGAAATTACCATAGCCCCTTCAACTCCTGGAGATTTAGAGCATATCCATTTGAACAACGAAACCATTTTCCTTCAAAACAGCGCCTATGTGGCGTCTAATCCTAATATTGTTTTAGACACTAAATGGCAAGGTGTTACCAAAGGGTTTTTCTCAGGAGAAAGTTTCTTTTTGATTAAAGCTTCGGGCCAAGGTGATCTTTGGTTTAACAGTTATGGTGGTATAATGGCCATTGATGTTAAAGATGCCTTTGTAGTTGACACTGGGCACATTGTCGCTTTTACTGAAGGCTTAAGCTATAAAGTATCAAGACAAGGTGGTTATAAATCTTTATTCCTTTCCGGCGAAGGTTTAGTTTGTAGATTCTCTGGCGAAGGCAAAGTATGGGTTCAAACCAGAAAAGTCATGCCACTTCTTGGATTTTTACAACGCTTTAGACCAAGCAAGAAGAATTAATAATTTTCTTAATAATTAAACTGTCTTAAAGCAGTATTAATTCTTAACCCAAACGTATACCATAACGTTTGAACGCCATTGTTTTGCCTAGAATTGACTCTAAAGTCAAAGGAAACATGTTGTGTGGGTTGATAACTAATTACCACATCATTTACCATAAGCTTGGTTAATTTACCCATATACATAGTGGATGAGAAATCACTCACACGCTTATCGTCATAGGATCTTAAAATATTCGCCCCATAATTACGGCCATTGAGGAAACTATCTCTACCCATTTTGGCATAGGTTGCAGTCCATTGTATGCCCCATCGTTTAAATTGGTATTTTAATTGGGCCACTGTTTCAGCAAAATTAGACCCTAGTGGGTGTGCCAATGGTTGATTAAAGTGACTATAGCTTTGACTCGGTATACCATGACTATAAGTATATGGTCTTACACGATTGTATTCTAATAAAACATCTAAATCTTTAATTTTAGCTAAATTAAATGCTCTTGCCCCAATTTGATAAGCGTATTTGTTTGCCCACCAATTGGGTTGATTTTTGATATAATCCAATTTAAATTCATCTATCAACAATTGCCCAAATACTTGATAGCGATTGCGAATGGTCCATTGGGCATCAAGGGCCATTAAACTGTTATCTTTACTCCCCATGCTTGATTCAATAGCTCTGTAAAAAATGACTGGATTTAAATAATTTAAGTCAAATTGACTGCGCATGCTTGAATCTGAACGATCAAATAAAACCATCTCATTAACTCCAATTTGCAAATTGCGTCTAATATCAAAGCTCAAACGATGAAATGCTCCAAATTTTTTTGGATACAAGACATTGCCTTGAACTATACCTCTATCAATGAACTGAGTAAATAGATTTTGATAATGAAATCTTTTCACATCCGTATTGACTTTAAAAAACAAATATTGAGGAGCAAAATCACTTAATATCAAAGAGCGGTAGCCATTCCCAATCTTGTGCTTATCATGACCAAATTGCATTTTAATATAATTTTTAGCCGTACTAAATGTTACATAAGCTCTGGCCTGAAAAAAATCTACAGCCCCTTGTTTTTGATAATTTTTAAAAAACCATTCATTGGGCACATAATTCATAGAATCTTTGGCAAACAAATAAGCATCAGGATAGCGTTCTTGATTTTCTGTAAATAATGAATAAAAACCTAGCCCCTTTTCACCGCCTATTTGGCCATATATTTCTGCCCCTCTGGTATTTCTGTAGAGTGTTTGATTGGCTTGCTTGCCCCCTGAAAAATGAAATACAGGATTAACAACCATTTGCCAATCATTACTTGAATCTGTTAAATAATAAAACTGGTCGGGCTGATGATAAAAGTACTTAGAACGCTTTTTATCTAACACTTCAATTTCTAATGAATTATAAATTGGCTTAGGCCCAAGGCGAACAAATCTATTTTGAGCGGCATCGTATGGATTATTTGAGAACCCATCCCATTGTGACTTATAAACTTTATAAGCCTGTTCAGATTCAACAGGAAAATATACCCATTGTGCTAATAAAGATTGACAAAAGCCAATCATAAGTAAGCAAACTATTCTATACATGTGTTTACAAACTTAGCCTCAATCTATCGTAATTACAACAAAGCCTATTGGTCTTACTTAAATTGTTGTCTGGTTTGTGCTTTTTGTAATTGTCTTTGCCAAATCAGCTGAGCCAAACATTGAGCAATGAGCTTATTGTCTTGGCCAAAACAAGCTTTAGAGGCAGATTCAGAAACATCAATTTTATAAAGTAAATTGACCAAGGCATTAAAATCGTTCTGCAATAAATGAGCTATGTAGGCTTCTAATTTGAGCATAAAGCTCGTTTCATCTTGGCTCATTAGAGATTCATCAATCACTTCAGATGCATGTTTAATGGCGATATCAACGATTGGATTTTCCATATCAATTCATAGTTGAGCCTAAAATTTCTGAAATGGCATTTCTTACTTCAATGAGTTGAATATGGTAATGCAGCAATTGTTCTTTTTGCTCCTGCTCTAATTCTGATTTGGCCATTTCATCTAAATTATTTTGAATCATCTTTTCGATTTTATTTTTCTTTAAAAACAAAAACAATGATTGTAAGTCGTTAATGTAATTTTCTTTTTCAGTCTTAATAAATATACCATTATCAGACCAAGCTGGGCTTAACTCAAAAAAATCAGTTAATAAATCAGCCGCTAATTGTCTGATACTATCATCCTCGTGATTAACGAAGAATTGTTCATCCATTTGCAGTTCAGAATTCAATTGATCCTTGACTGCTTGAAGAATTTTATTATAGAGTGGGTGCTCAATTTGCAGGGCATCGTCTTCATTCAATTCTTTGAAAATAAAATCAGATACTGTGGTCCCTTCTTGAAATGGTTTATGGCCTGATTGAATCAGCAAACGAATTAAGTTTTTCTCCTGCTCTTCACCACCGTGGTATACGCTAGTATCAGGCAATTGAGTTGGCATTTGCAAAATCTCAACAACATCAGTAGGTAAGACTTGATCGTCTACTACATGCTTTTGTTTTCTGATTTTAGCAATTTCAACCAATAACAACTTTTCATCGGCATCCATGATCCTACTGCATTCTCTGGCATAAGCAGAGCGCTTCAAGGCATCAGGAATCAAAGCTATACTTTGTAACAATTGTTTTAAAACTTCAGTCTTTTTAATCGGATCATTCCCTATTCCTTGCATCAATAAATCCGCTTTGAATAAAATAAAGTCCTTCTGTTCTTGTTCTAAAAATAATTTAAAATCAACAGACCCAAGTTTCTGACAGTAAGAATCGGGATCCTCTCCATCTGGAAAGCTTACACAACGGACATTTAAGCCTTGTTCTAAAAGCAAATCAATTCCTCTTAAAGAGGCCTTAATACCAGCCGCATCACCATCATACAATACAGTCACATTATCAGTAAACCTTTTAACCAATCTAATTTGTCCCTCTGTCAAAGATGTTCCAGAAGAGGCCACAACGTTTTTCACTTCTGCTTGATGCAATGAAATAACATCCGTATATCCCTCAACCAAGTAACAATTGTTCACTTGTTTTATGGTCTTCTTAGATTGAAAAATACCATATAAGACATGACTCTTATGATACACTTCAGTCTCAGGCGAATTCAAATACTTAGGTGACTTTTCATCTTTAACCAGCTGCCTACCGCCAAAAGCGATCACTTTGCCTGTCAAATCATGAATCGGAAAAATCACTCTATGCCTAAACAAATCAAAATATCCTCCATCCTCTCTTTGTTTTATAAGTCCGGCCTCGACAAAATGATCCAAATTAAACTGTTGCGATGTCGCAGCTTTGACTAAGCTGTCCCATGCTTGTGGCGAATACCCTAAATCAAAGTCATCAATCGTCTGTTTAGTAAAACCACGTTCTCTGAAATAGGAATCTCCCACACGCTTACCTTCTTCAGTATACAATTGCTCAACAAAATACTTTTTCGCAAATTCAAGTGCAATCAACAAAGCTTCACGCTTGCGCTGTTGTTCGTTATAAGCTTCAGAATTAACCGCATTGTCTTCTTCAAGTACAATATTGTATTTTGAGGCCAGTTTACGAATTGCATCCGCAAAAGACAATGAATCATGTTCCATTAAAAAACTAACAGAATTTCCTGCCTTACCACAACCAAAACATTTGTAAATACCTTTACTTGGAGACACCGTAAAAGAAGGTGTTTTCTCGTCATGAAAAGGACAACGCCCCAACAAATTAGCTCCCCGTTTTTTTAAAGCAATATAATCTCCAACAACTTCATCAATGGCAGAAGCATTAATGACGGCATCTATGGATTGTCTTGATATCATTTGTAGTCATACAAATTTACTCAAATTAAATTGCTTGAATTAGGTTGTTGAAAAAAAGACCGTCGTTTTTTATCAACGGTCTTTTAATCTTCTTCAATGAGATTATTTCTTGTTTGACCCCACCATGTGTAGTTCATTGAGCACAATTTCAGTGACATGTCGTTTGATGCCATCTTTGTCATTGTAGTGGCGATTCACCAATCTGCCCTCCAACACAACTTCCTTTCCTTTTTCAAGAAATTTCGAAGCAATGTCAGCAATTTTCCCATAGGCTACAATGTTGTGCCATTGAGTGTCTTCAATTTTTTCTCCTTTCTCGTTTTTGTAGTAATCATTGGTAGCCAACGAAAAGTTAGTTACTGTGTTACCGTTGTCGAATTTTTTGGTTTCTGGGTTAGTCCCAAGGTGGCCAATTAATGCCACTCGATTTCTTAATGAATTCATAGTTTTAAATAAATGATGATTCAAAATTAATGCGGCATAACAGGGCTATCAAGCATCAAACATTTATAAGTGTATTTAAGTGTTTAATGGCAGGAATTTAATAATTTTACAACCTTGATTTACGTCATAGTTGATATTGAAACTACAGGTGGTAGAACGGAAAAAGATCGTATCACAGATATTGCAATCATTAAGCATGATGGACAAAACACTATTGACACTTATCATTCATTAGTTAATCCCGAATGCTTTATTCCACATGATATTCAAAAATTAACAGGCATAAGCAATGACATGGTAAAACAAGCCCCCAAATTTTATGAAATCGCAAAAGACATTATAGAATTTACAGAAGGTTGTTGTTTTGTGGCGCACAATGTGCGTTTTGATTACGGGTTTGTAAAAGCTGAATTCAAATCTTTAGGGTACCTCTATCAGAGACCAACCCTGTGTACCGTAAAATTATCCAGATCTACTTTTAAAGGCCTTTATTCCTATAGCTTAGGCAACCTATGTGCGGCATTAGACATTCCCATTACAGATCGTCACCGAGCCCTTGGTGATGCCAAGGCCACTGCCATCTTATTTCAAAAGATCCATCAAAAGCAATCTCACAAAGATCCTGAATGGTTGAAATCGGAAACCACATTAACCAAATTTCCACCCTTATTAAAACCTGAGACCTTCCATCAAATACCGAATGAGCTCACTGGTGTTTATTACTTTCACAACCAAGATGGACATGTGATTTACGTTGGCAAATCTATAGACATTAAAAAACGCATTGAACAACATTTAAGAATCAAAAGCAATGAAAGTAAACGCTCATTGCAGATGAAAACTGAAATAGCAGATATTAGTTATGAAGCAATGGGCGATGAATTAATCGCTTTACTGCATGAGTCCTATGAAATCAAAAGGCTAAAACCCATTTACAATGTGCTTCAAAAGAAAGCCAGAGCGGTACCTTTTTATGGCTTATTCAGTGAATATGACAACAAGGGATATATTGTATTTCAATTAAGAAAGTTAACAGCAGAAGACCAGCCCATTTTTACCGCAGATTCTATGGCCAGCGCAAAGGCTGTATTGCATAGAATGATGGAAACTTATGGTCTATGTGAAGCAAAATGCGGCTTACAACAATACCCGGGACCTTGTTTCCGGAAACAAATTCATACTTGTAAAGGTGCATGTATTGATGAAGAAGCCCCTGAGTTGTACAATGAAAAAGCCATAAAAGCCATAAAGGCCAATAGTTTTAATATGGAATGTTGCTTCATTTTAGGTCGAGGCAGAATAGAACATGAATCTTCTGTAGTTCATATACACAATGGTCAATACAAGGGATTTGGATTCATTGACCATGACTTAGACATCAAGCCAGATGAATTACAAAGTGTCATTAAAGCCTATCCCCATAACAGAGATATTCAACAAATTTTGTGTGCGTATTTGGATAAGCGACACAAAGTCATAAAATACAAGGTAACAGATTAAAACAATCCGTTTAATTCGGCTTCAATTTTATTGATCACAAAATTGGCATCATTGGTATCATTTTCAAAGTCCAATTCATCAATATTTAAGATGACCAATTTGCCTAATTTGTAGGTTGAAATCCAAGCTTCATAGCGCTCGTTCAAACGCTTTAAGTAATCTAAACGAATGCTGTCTTCATAATCTCTGCCTCTTTGTTGAATTTGTTTAACCAAAGTTGGGATGGTGCCTCTAAGATAAATTAACAAATCTGGCGCCTTTATCATGTCGTTCAAGGAATTGAACAATGAGGTGTAATTTTCAAAATCACGGGTACTCATAAGGCCCATAGCATGAAGATTTGGCGCAAAAATATTGGCATCTTCATATATGGTTCTGTCTTGAATGACAGGTTTATTGTTCTCGCGAATTTTTTTGATGTTTTTATAGCGAACATTTAGGAAATAGACTTGCAAATTGAAACTCCATCTTTGCATGTCTTCATAAAAATCACTGATGTAAGGATTGTCGTCATTGTCTTCCAATTGAACATCCCATCCATAATGCTTAGCTAACATATTGGCCAAAGTGGTCTTACCACTACCAATATTGCCTGCTACGGCTATGTGCATGACTTTATTTTTCTGCTTGCTCATTTGAGTGCAAACATATTGAATTTATTCAACATGTACGGCAAAATGTTGAAAAATAATCAGGTTTTTTTAGGCGAACTAAAATCTGTTAAACCCCTTGGCATCACAAACAAATAGGCCATTATACTCATCCCCATAAATATCCCTAAATTCATGAGTAACCAATCCATTATGTGGAATACCAATAAAAATACTGCAAGCAACTTATCACAACGCTTAGTAAAAAAACCAATAACAAAAGCCAATTGCAGCAGAATAGCTACAACAAAAACAGCATGACTAAGCCCCACATGCTGCATACACCATTCTACCATTTGAATGCGCAAACTATTAGGATAAAAATACCAATATGCGGCGTGCTGACTTTGCAAAGTATTGACGAGATTATCAGGGTGCAGATAGGCACCTCCCAATACTTTAAAAACACCTGCCATGAAATAGGTCATACAGACCATAAACCTCGAAAAGTTGAAAGTTAGTAAGGCTTTATTTTGCTTGAAATAAAAAGGAAACAAGGCAAATTGCAATCCAAATAAATGATGGGTATGATACCCTAACTTATAGTTAAAGAGCAATTGATAGCTCAAAAGCAAAAGCCCAAACACTATGGTCCAAATGGTTTTTTGAGCATGCACTATGGCCAACAAAAGACTTAAAAACAGGGCTATTTCAAATGCAATAATGCCATAAAAAGATTTAAAAATAGAGGGCAAGCCAATACTTTCCATTAACCAATAGCTAGGGTCTAAACCTTTGTAATGAAAGGGCGAATTAAACAACTGATGAAGGCTTAAGCCCGAATAAAACAAATACACCAATTCAAGCCCGACAAGAAATAATACCAAGCGTTTCCAAAAGCCATATGATTGCCCCCAAGACTTATTGAACATATCGTTTTTGTATTAATTGCCCTTGATTGAAACGGCATAAAAACAGACTGTCTTTAACAGATGTATGCCCATTGGCTTTAAGCCATGTTTGGTACCATTTGGAAAAACCATTTAAACAGTCTTTTTCAGAGTGAAAATGAAGACCTAACTTTTGGATTCTATCACTCATTGGTTGGCCGTTAGGACTGTTATTAATGACCCAATAGCGAGTGGGTAAAATTTCTCTGAGTATAAAACCTGTGCCCGGAGCTTCATAGATGTTAATGGGTTGACCCTTTTCATCTACAGGTAAAAACTGTTCGTAGTAAGGCAATTTAGGCGTGTACTGACTATACAAAGAAAAATAACCCAAGGGGGTAATTTCAAACTTAAACAGCAATTGGCTGAGGTACAGGCTTGCAATAATTAGGGTGAATACAAAAAAGCCTTTGTGGTGGTTTTTACAATATTTGAGCCATTGCCAAACCATCAATTGATCAATAAAACTTCTTAAACCCGATTATTTCTCTGACTTCTGCTATGGTTTTATCGGCACTGGCAGCAGCTTTCTCTGCACCTTGTTGGGCAACTTTGCTTAAAAGGGCATCGTCATTTAAAACCTCCGTAATTCTTGAGCGATAAGGTTCTAAAAACACATTCATATCTTGAGCTAATTGCTTTTTCATATCGCCAAAACGGATGCTACCATCGTAATAAGCGGATTCAAAAAACTGAATGGTAGAGGAATCGGTTACCAATTGCATTAAATCAAACAAGTTCTGAATGGCCTGAGGTTTTTCAGAGCCGATTTCAGAGGGGCCTTCAACGACAGCAGTTACAGCCTTCATGATTTTCTTACTGACTGTTTCCGCATCATCGCCCATGTAGATACTGTCCCATTCTCCTGCACTTTTACTCATTTTACCTTGGCCGGTTAAACCTGGCACTTTAACTAGATTTTGATCGTAATTAAAGGCTTGTGGTTCAGGGAAATAATCTGTTTTGTATAAATGATTAAAACGATTGCCGAAGGTTCTAGCCATTTCAAGGTGTTGTTCTTGGTCTTTACCAACTGGCACTTTTATGCCTTTATGCAATAAAATATCTGCCGCCATCAATACTGGATAGGTTAAAATACCGGCATTCACATTGTCTGGTTGGTCTCTGATCTTGTCTTTGAAAGACGTCAATCTTTGCAACTCGCCTAAATAGGCATTCATGTTAAAAAACATGTATAATTCTGCTGTTTGAGGCAAATCACTTTGCAAATACAAAGTAGATTTATCAGGATCTAATCCTAATGCGATATACTCCGCCAATACCCGCTTAACAGAACTATGAAGATCATTTGGTGTAGGATGAGTCGTTAAAGAATGATAATCTGCAATAAAAAAATAACAGTTAAACTCATTCTGCATGCGAATAAAATTCTTTACTGCCCCAAAATAATTACCTAAGTGAAGTTTACCTGTTGGTCTAATACCACTAACGACTGTTTCCATCTAGGGCAAAGGTAGTAAAATTTGACTTTATATGCCGAATACCCTACCCTTTTTTATTCTCCCCAATAGTTGTACTTTTGAATAGCTTTATTACAATTATGAAAGCCGTTATTCCAGTTGCAGGCATTGGCACACGCCTAAGACCGCACACACATACTCAGCCCAAATCACTCATCCCTGTGGCAGGTAAACCTATCTTGGCTCATATCGTAGACCAATTGGTAGAAGCCGGAGTGAATGAATTCATTTTCATTATTGGTTATTTGGGCGACAAAATCGAAGAATACATTTCAAAAAACTACCCTCAAATACAAGCAGAGTTTGTGATGCAAACCACAGGCAAAGGTACCGGACATGCCATTTGGTTGGCCAAGGAGGCCATTGGCAATTCGCCTATCTTGATAGTATTTGGCGACACGATATGTGAATTGGATTGGAAAGCTATTGTTCAATCTGAACATTCCATGTTGGGAGTAAAAAAAGTAGATGATCCAAGACAATTTGGCGTAGCTGAATTAGATGAAGACCAACACATTTGCCGATTGGTTGAAAAACCGAGTATTCCAAAATCCAATTTAGCTTTAGTTGGCATATATAAAATCAATGAAACCGAAGTATTGATGTCTTGTTTGGATACCATTATTGAAAATAATATCAAAACTCAGAATGAGTTCCATTTGACGGATGCGCTCATGTGCATGATACAATCTGACGTTGAATTTTACAGCTTCAATGTGAGTTCATGGTTTGATTGTGGCAAAAAAGAAATTTTATTACAGACCAATCAATTGCTGCTTAAACGAGGACAATTTAAAGATGTAGATCCTGAAGCGGTTAACAATTGCATAATCATTCCGCCAGTGTTTATTGATAAAGGCTGTAAAATCTCCAATAGCATCATTGGCCCTAATGTGAGTATTGGCGAACATGTGATCATAGAGTCTTCAATTATAAAAGAGACTATCATTGGTCCTTATGCAGATTTGAATTATGCCGTATTAACCAATTCACTGATTGGCAACGATGCTTCTTTGCAAGGCACAGTGCAAAGTTTAAACTTAGGCGATAGTGCAGAAATCAATTTTAGATAATGTTTACTCAAGAGGAAATTATAAAAGCCCATGGCCCTTATAAGGCACCGGAACATTTTCATGCAGAATGGATTCAAAACAGCATTGAAAGAATTACAATATTCCCAATGCAATTACAGGCCTTTTTTTCGAGCATAGGTCCTGATCATGAAATGGCTCAATACAGACCAGACAGTTGGACGTTCCGCCAAATTGTGCACCACTTAGCCGATAGCCATATGCAGGCCTTTTGTAGATTCAAATTGGCTTTAACTGAAGAACACCCTACTATAAAACCATATAGTCAAAATGCTTGGGCAGCTTCAGCAGATAGTCAAAATGTGCCACTACAATCCAGTATTGACATTCTAAAAGCTGTACACTTCAGATGGGTTGCTTTGATTAAAAGTATGTCTATTGAGGATTACGCTAAAGGTTTCTTCCATCCTGAAACACAACGCGACATGAGCTTAGGCTTTGTATTAGGCCTTTATGCTTGGCATGGCACTCACCATTTGACTCAAATGGAACGTTATGCTTTAAACCAAGGATGGCTGTAATGCAAGCCAATGATCCGAAATGGCTGAGCAAAGGCGTAAAAATGATGTTGATAGCCAGCGTCGCATTTGCGCTAATGAACTTAAGTGTAAAACGCATTGCTCATATCCCTGTTTTTGAAGTGATATTGGCCCGGGTCATTATCTCTTTTATCATTAGTTATGCTACAGTTAAGTACAAAGGCATTTACCCTTGGGGCAAACACAAAAAATTTCTAATTGCCCGCGGCCTATTTGGCGCCTGTGGACTAATCGCCTATTATTACACTTTACAGCATATGGCTTTAGCCAACGCGATTGTAATCCATTATTTAAGCCCAATCTTTACGACCATTATAGCGATGTTGTTTTTGAATGAATCCATTAAACGCATTCAATGGTTGGCTTTTGCAATATCTTTTACAGGGGTTGTTATGGTTAAAGGGTTTGCTAATGTTTCAGGGTTTGATTTTATGATGGGTATTGTCGCTGCCTTATTTACAGGATTGGCTTACAATGCTATCCGTAACATGAAAGACCAAGAGCATGCGGATGTCATTGTTTTATATCATCCACTCATAACTTTCCCCATTGTAGTTTTGTATTTTTTTCTATTTCCAGCTGATTTGGTTTGGCCCAATGGCATAGATTGGTTGTATTTATTTGGCACAGGCATTTTTACTCAAATCGGTCAGTATTTCATGACCAGAGCCTATCAAAACGACACCGCTGCCAGAGTATCCAGCGTGAGTTATATTGGTATTATTTGGGGCGTATTATTAGGCATTACCTGCTTCAACGACCACTACCCTATTGCTGTAATGCTTGGGATTTGCTTGGTTTTACTAGGGGTATTGGTCAACTTGAACGCTGAACGTCTCAAAACATTTGCAATAGAAAAATTTCAAAAACACTAAGCAACGAATTTAAAATTAGGCTTGTCTGAATAATAAATCAGCCTGCCTATGAAAACTAAATTCTACCTCATTGTTTATCTAGGCCTTCACATTGTTAATGGATGGGCTCAAAATCAAAATTGGATTTTTGGCAATGGCAATTGGATTGAATTCAAAAACAACAACTACCTTGTCAAAACAAAGAAACAGAAAATAGATGCCTATGAAGTATCTGCCAGTATTAGTAATAACAATGGTGAGCTGATAATGTATTCCGACAGTAAAACCATTTGGAATGCCTACGATGAAGTCATTGAAAATGCGAAAGATCTTCGCGGCCATAAATCTGCAACTTCAATGGCCATTGTTAGACAACCCCAAAAAGACAATATTTACTATATTTTCACGGTAGAATCTAACTTAAGTTCGACTCATTTCTTATGTTACAATGTGGTTGACATGAGTTTAAATAATGGTCATGGAAAAGTCATCATAAAAAATGAAGTCTTGCATAGCTATTGTGACGAAAAAATTGCCGTAACATTAGATTGCAATCAATCAGGGGCATGGATTATTGCTCACATTGCCACCAGTCCTTTATATCTGGCATACAAATTAGGGGCTTTTGGGTTAGAGACTAAACCAGTTATCAGCCAAATCAACAGCAGCAAATCAATTGAAATTGAATTGGGCTATTTAAAATTCTCTCCAGACAGTAAATTCATTGCCAATGCCAAATGTCATGCAAGAAATTTGGACTTAAACCAATTCGATAATTCAACGGGCAAAATTATACCTTATGATGATTACACACTTAATTACAATTATCATGACCAAAGTTTTTATGGATTGGCCTTTTCTCCTAACGGGAAAATTCTGTATTGTAGTTGTCTAGATTTAGGAATAGTCTATCAATTTGATTTATCTCAGGGCAAGTATAAATGGAAAGTTAACCCAAATATTTTATACCAAGCAGGCTCCCCTATTGGCGCCTTACAATTAACGCCGATGAATACAATATGGGTAGCCAAACCTGGGTCCAAATCAATCCATTGTATAGAAGCTCCAAATACTTTTGGGTTTAATTGTCATTTCAAAACCAATTCTATCCAATTGAATACCTATTCATATTTAGGACTACCTTGTTTTACAGAAACAGTTGATGCCTATAATTCTGGTGTAAGAATTCTCAAAACCTCAAAAAAATCACTTACAATTTCGCCCATAATCAATAGTGAGTATTATGCATGGCAAGATGGTACTCAAAGTTTTAATAAAACGGTTTACCATTCAGGGCTCTACGTTGTGAAATTATACAATGACAAACATTGTTTATTGTATACCGATTCTATTCAAGTAGAATTCACGACCATGGTTGGCCCACTAGATAAACAGACTATTTATGCTTGCTCAAATACCCAGTTCAAGTTGCCTATTATCAATTTAGAAGATACCTCAATAGGCATAGTATGGTTCAACAACAACATCAATAATGGTCTTCCTAGCAATGGCAGTGGTCAATTACCCAATCTTATTGCACCTGACGTAAAAGACACTATCTGGTGTCAATTTCAAATTTATGCGGCAAATAATATTAGACCGGCATATGCAAGGACACTAACATTGATCATCATTCCAAGCATAAAAATCAATTCCATCGCCAATCAACAAATTTGCTTCAATCAATTATTGAGTCCAATTCAGTTGTCTTGTAATTACGCTGACGCAGTATTAAAATGGCAAAATAATAGTCACTCAATGTTCATAGCAGACAGTGGCAGATCATTTATTCCATCAAAAAAGATTGAACCAATCACAAAAGACGAAACCAATACCATTCAAGTGATAGCGGAACATTCCATTTGCCCCAGCACTGAAACCAGTTTTAAAATTAGACTAATAGCGCCTATTCACATCGAGCCTGTTCGAGATGTTTCGATTTGTGGCAATGAACAACTAAAGTCTTTAGTGTTCAAAAGCAATAAGGTTAATTACCCATTACAATGGCAGAATACACAAACAGGATTGGGCATCGATAGCTTTGGGGTAGATAGTTTAACCCAATACCAAAGGGTTAATCCTCTCTCCAATATTGCAGGGCAAATCATGGTATTCAACACCAATAATGGTTGCCCTGGAGACAGTATATACTTCAACATTCAAATCAATAGCCTACCGGTATTAAAACCTATAGCAGATACTTTAATTTGTAGCCGACAAATATTCAATGGCATAAAGGCTGAAACGGCCTATGCCAATGACTCTATTGTTTGGCAATCAGTAAATACCTATTTGAGCCCAAACAAAAAAGGAAACAACCCATTGCCCGCTTATTATATCCCTGCACAACAACAATTACAATATGATCAGTATACCTTTGTTGCTTACAACAAACAATGCGTTTCAGATACTATTACAACTAGAGTATATTATCAAATAAGCCCTAAAGTATTGCCTGTAGCACCGCCAGATATTTGTTCTGGAGATTGGCAAAAAACCATCACACTTAAATGTTCTCCTAGCCCTGCTATAGCCCATTGGAATACACTCAATGCAGAATTAATCCAAACCAATGGCAGTTCCAGTATTCCTGCCTATCAGACAAGTAAAGCTTTCAATGAAAAAGAGCAAATTTTTATTGCTAGAGCGGAATACGAAGCTTGTTTTGGCGATACTACTCACATCAAATTCAATGTTCACGCCACACCAAAAGCGCTATTTACCATAGACTATCCAAGTGCTCAAGAAGATATTATTCAATATGCAATTCAATTAAACAATCAGAGCATTGGGGCAGATTCGTATGAATGGGATTTTGGAGACAATACTTTTAATCAAGGCTTGAACCCTACTCATGTGTATGAGAAAAACACAAGCTATACCGTTCAATTGTATGTTCAAAACAACTTTGCCTGCTCAGACACTATGACTCAAAAAACCGCTATATTCAATAACAATCAATTTTTTATACCAAATGCCTTTTCGCCTAATGGTGATCAATTCAATGAAACCATACAAATACATGGCATTACGAATGAAGCTAGTAGTTTTAGAATTTTTAACCGTTGGGGTGAATTGATTTATGAAACTCAAAACAACAGCCCTTGGGATGGCAACTACCAAAATCAAGCTTGCATGCAAGGCGTTTACATGTATGTAGCAAACATACAAAGCAAACACAAAGGCCCAATTGAGTTAAGAGGTAGCCTTACCCTATTAAAGTAATTAGGTTTGTAAAACCCCTACATTATAAGGTTTAACTGGCGCATGATTGGCCATAGCAATTCCTTCGCTGATCACCTTTCGGGTTTCAATAGGATCAATTACACCATCAACCCACAATCTTGATGCAGCATAATAAGGCGATAATTGCTTTTCGTATCTGGCAATAATGGCATCGAGTAAAGCTTTTTCTGCTTCAGGTGTAATGGTTTGACCTTTGGCTTCAAGACTGGCCTTTTCAATTTGCAACAATACTTTTGCAGCTTGTTCTCCTCCCATAACCGCAATTCTTGCTGATGGCCATGCATAAATCAATCGAGGATCATACGCTTTACCACACATAGCATAATTGCCAGCGCCGTAACTATTGCCAACAATAATGGTAAACTTTGGAACAGTACTGTTACTCATGGCATTTACCATTTTTGCACCGTCTTTAATGATGCCAGCATGTTCACTTCTTGAGCCCACCATAAACCCAGTTACATCTTGCAAAAATACCAATGGAATTTTCTTTTGATTACAATTCATTATGAAACGAGCGGCTTTGTCTGCACTATCATTGTAGATAACACCACCAAACTGCATTTCGCCTTTTTTACTCTTGCTTAAAGTTCTGTTATTGGCTACAATTCCAACCGCCCAACCATCAATACGGGCATAGCCACAGATAATGGTTTTGCCATAACCTTCTTTGTATTGTTCAAATGCACTTTCGTCTACCAATTGTTTGATCAAAGCCATGGTATCATAGGGCTTGGCTCTGTCTTTTGGTAAAATACCATACAAATTCTTCATGTCACCCTCAGGCATCTTAGGTTCCACTCTATCAAAACCTGCAGTATCAAAATGACCAATTTTATCCATGATGTATTTGATTCTATCTAAACAAGACTGATCATCTGGGAAACGGTCATCTATCACGCCTGAGATTTCAGATTGAGAAATGCTACCACCAAGTGTTTCATTGTCGATGTCTTCTCCAATGGCGGCTTTAACCAAATAAGAACCAGCTAAAAAGATAGAACCCGTTTTATCCACTATAAGTGCTTCATCACTCATGATGGGCAAATAGGCGCCCCCAGCAACACAACTGCCCATTACTGCAGCAATTTGGGTAATGCCCATACTGCTCATAATGGCATTGTTTCTAAAAATGCGACCAAAATGTTCTTTATCAGGGAAAATCTCATCTTGCATTGGCAAGAATACCCCAGCAGAATCTACCAAGTAGATTATTGGCAATCGATTCTCCATGGCAATTTCCTGGGCCCTCAAATTCTTTTTTCCTGTTATAGGAAACCAAGCACCAGCTTTAACTGTCGCGTCATTGGCCACAATCATACACTGACGACCACTCACATATGCAATGCCACACACTACCCCTCCACTAGGACAACCCCCATATTCTGGATACATGTCTTCGCCTGCAAAAGCAGCTACCTCTACAAACGGCGTGTCTTTATCGCGCAAGTAATCTATGCGTTCTCTGGCCAACAATTTGCCTTTTTCTTTTTGCTTAGCGGCCGCTTTATCGCCTCCGCCTTTAGCTACTTTTTGGAATTTGGTTTTTAAATCAAACACCAACTGTTTGTTAAAGTCTTCGTTGATATTGAAATCCAGATCTTGCTTTGACATAATGATTAAATCCTTACAAAAATAAGGAATAATCTGTATGTCTAACTCATGGTTTATGCAACAAAATAACTTCGGGTTCTTGGTAAACTACTTGCCAAGAAGTATCGGTTAAAAAGGCTTTGACCGTTTTTGAAAAATCAGATTTTGACAATGGATAAGTTATGTCTTCACATGTTGAGACAATGATCCATCGAGCATCTTTAACTATAGGGAATTGATACGCTTTTGACCGGTAGGCCAAATGAGGCATAAAAGCGGTCTGAGCACTTACGGCAGCAGTATCCGGTATTTTAGACAATGCTTCGTACACAGGCGCCAATTCATACCCCCTGGTATAATGCCCTTTTTGATACACTCGCAATCTTTGATAATCATGTAAATAAACGGTATGATCCATAAGGCGAATGCTTACCATTGCATTTAAAGCTATAAAAACAGTCCAGGGCAATAAACGAGTGGCATATCGTTTTTTAAACTCCGCCAAAAGCATCACCAATACTGGAGCAAACTCAATGGCGTAATGACAATCTATACTCCATATTGCAGGATCATCATAGGCCATTTTGGATACCAGAGGAACAATTAACAGCAAAACATATCTTGGCAAAAATACCAATGCCCAGGCCCCTGAAAAAAGGATAAACAGCCAAAACTCCAACTTCACATATTGGTTACTGATTGCATCAGTCGTATTCACAAATAAAATACGAATGAGTTCTAATGGATGGCTAAAACAAAACACTAAAGCCTCCGCATAGGAATTCCCTAGCACATGGTATTTGAAATGGTTGTATGATTGGTTAATTGAAAGTGCTGGCATGATCCATACAATAGCCAAATAGAAATACAATAAGGACCCAACCATTAAAATTAAAGCATGTATTCGAATGGCTTTAGTTGACCAATCTGTAACTGCTATAAAACCACCAATTCCCAAGAGCCACAATGCCACAGATTCCTTTGTAAATAACATTAAGAGGGCAATCAAATACATTATTACCCATTTTTGTTTGTGCAAACCCACCAATAACCATGGCAATAAACAGGCAGCCAGAACATTGCTGTGATACACAAAAGACAAAGCTGAAAACACTCCAAAGAACAGATAAAACGCTAACATCACTTGACTTTGCCAGTCTGCCTTATTAAGTTTAATACTTACCCATTGTGCCAAACCAAAACCGCCCAAAATTATACTCGCTACTTGAACCAATAACAAAGTGTATTGACCAAACAAATAAGACAATGGCGACAAGATGATCAAAGACAAATCCAGGTGGTCTGACAATAAATTCTGCGCTTCTAATTTAAAACTAGTAGCATCATTCCACTGACCATGGGCATAATCGTATAAGGCATTGGTATAAATACCTAGGTCAAGTGCATAGGTTCTAAAGCAATAATGATTGACCAATACAATCATTAAATACAATACAGCAAATACCGCTGAAATAACCCAAAGTTGTTTTTTGGGCATTGAATTCATTAAAACCAAGCGCTTAAATTAGCCACTAACGATTGAGACGACTTTAAGCCATAACCATTGCTAATATTAAACATGGCATAGGGGCTTTTGAGTGCTCTGTATTCCAAACGGAACATAGATTTACTGCCTAACATATGAGAGTAACAGAGTCCTGAACCATATAAAACAGAACCAGGAACCGGATTAATAGATTGCAATTGAATGCCAGACATGTCTTTGAAATACTCCATTCTGAATGACAAAAAAGATTGATTAGACATAGTCCATTTAAGGACTGTATTGGCTTGCCCCCATTGAGCTTTTGACGTTTGATTAACAGAATCAACACGATTTTGTTGCCCTAAATAAACACAAGTATAGGCGGTTAATGCTTTATTGATTTTGCAGGTCCACTGTAAGTCATAGAAAGTTCGCATGCGCCAATCTGGGTGTAAATCAAACTGTTCTTGGCCAACATAAACATTACCAATAAAAGTGTGATTGTTATTTGGCACAAATTCAAATTGACCTACAATTGATTTTTGTTGATTGTTATCTCTGATATTTTGCCAACCGTTAACAATGTACCAATAGGTCGTTAAATCTTTTTTGATGGGAACAGTAAGCTTAACGCCCGAAAGATAGTAGGGCACATATTCTGGCGCCAAAGAACGGGTATACATGGGCTGATCCTTTGATATAGCAGTTTCAGTGCTAAATGGTGAAGGCAAAACACCCGCGTCTATCCATATGTCTTTCTGTTTAAATGGTTTTACCCCAATATTAGCTTCAACAAAATGTTTGAAGGACCCTGTTTCTGCTGCATAATTGGCATCCATATACCCTCCGAAACCCGGAATGAAATGCATTCTCATGCGGTCTTCGGTATACTTGATATCCAAATACGCCAAGTTAACACTCATTTCATTGTGCCTATTAGAAGATACAAAATAGGGCACGTCGCCACTTTTGGGTTGGTTAAATTGGTATTGGTAATATACATCTAAAAATGCCCCTATCTCAACCTGGTTTTTTTTAGCTGTTGTGAAATGCTTATATATTATTTTTGATTTGATTGCTTCTGAATCAACTTGATTTTGGGGTGTATTTTGGGCTAATGCAATCCCCCCAAAGAAGAATAATCCTAGTAAAAACAATGTATGTGCTTTCATATTACTTATAGGTATCTCTATCCAAATGAAGGCGTTGAGAAGGCGCATATATCAATGGCACTTCTTCCTTGATCACATCACACTTGTCTAGACCAAATGCTTTCTCATCTTTTAAGCTCCATTTTTTCAATTTAAAGTAACCGTCAAGCATTAGACCCTCTCTCACTGTAAGTTCATTTTCTACAGACAAGAATTTTTCAAAAATTACAAATTTAAAATCAGGCTCTGCATTGTATTTGGTGGAACCATCAGGTCTTATGTGCAAGTTCAATTCTTTATTTTTAACTAAATCCTGAACAATCTGCTTGAAGAACAATTCTGTTTTAGGTTGAACTCTAAACCCTACCTCAATATTGATTTTAATCACCTTGTCATCTAAGATCTCTTCAACATGGTAAGACATGGTATAAGGGCTTTCAGTTCTGTGTATATGAACAAACCAATATACATCTGCCCTTTTTGGTTTTTTGGCAAATATTGACTTTATAACCTTTTCTTCAATATGGTGAGTAGAATTGGCCTTAGTTAAATAAATCAAATGCGTAGAAACTTTAGGAATATCCATATCTGCACTCAATTCTTTTATCATGTTAGTGTAATTACTAATGTCTACAAAACTGGTTAATTGATTATTGATTTTTCTGGCCCTATACCATACATACATCACCCCTAAAATGAAAGCTGCAATAAATAAGAACATCCAACTCTCTTTTAACTTAATGACATTCGCAATAAAGAAACTGCTTTCGATGATCAAGAATACACCAATCAAAGGCACTACTAACCATTTGTTCCATTGTTTGATAAAAATCAAGAAATAATACAACAAAATAGTGGTCATGAGCATAGTGATGGTAATTGAAAAACCATAGGCGGCTTCCATATGCTCTGAACTCTTAAAGTAAAGTATAAGCAATACGCAACCAATCCACAACAATGTATTGACACTTGGAATGTAAATTTGACCTTTAAAATTACTTGGTTGCTTTACTGTTACCCTTGGCCAAAAATTTAAGTTGATGGCTTCATTGATTAAGGTATAAGAACCACTGATCAATGCTTGAGACGCAATAATAGCAGCACAAGTTGCCACCCCAATTCCTATTAACAAAAACCATTGTGGCATCATTTCAAAGAATGGATTTCTGCCAGTTAAATAAGCCCCTGCATCATTTAACAACCATGAAGCTTGACCAAAATAATTAACCAACAAACAGATTTTAACCATACCCCAAGTGATGCGAATATTTTCCTTACCGCAATGACCCAAATCAGAATACAAAGCTTCCGCTCCAGTAGTGGCCAAAAACACAGCCCCTAACAACCAATATCCTTGAGGATATTGCGTTAACAAGTCATACGCATGTTTAGGATGAATGGCTTGCAAAACATCAGGGTGCTTAATAATTTGACTAAAACCAACCACAAACAACATGATAAACCACAAGAACATTAAAGGGCCAAAAACTGCTCCTACTTTATGGGTACCAAAACGTTGAAAGAAGAACAACAAAGTCAAAATGACGATAACAATTGGCACAGTTGACAATGTCTTGAATTGAGGCAACATGGTTAAGCCTTCTACAGCTGATGCAACAGAAATTGGCGGCGTAATTATACCATCTGCTAACAATGTAGTCGCGCCTAAAATAGCTGGAAAAAACAACCACTTCTTGTGTTTTTTTACCAAGGCATACAAGGAAAATATACCACCCTCCCCTTCGTTATCTGCCTGAAGGGTTAACCATATATACTTTATACTGGTCTGAAACAATAAAGTCCAAAACACGCAAGATATGCCTCCATAAACAAGCTCTTGAGAAATTGGCCTTGAACCAATAATGGCTTTCATTACGTACAAAGGACTGGTACCAATATCACCATAAATAATTCCAAAGGCTACCAACAATGAGGCAATCGTAATTTTTTTAGAATGTTCAGACATTTTTATAACAGATAAATAATGGGGCAAATATAATTTTTAAGCACATAAAAAATAAAAAAAAGGGAATGAATTTCATTCCCTTTTTAAAACGATTAAACAGTATGTACTAATTACAATTGAGCGTCGATTTTTTGCGCCAACATATTTTTAGGTACAGCTCCAACAATTTTGTCAACAACTTCACCGCCTTTAAACACCAATAAAGTTGGAATACTGCGAATACCATACTTGGAAGCTACGCCTGGATTTTCATCCACATTGAGTTTACCAATCACTGCTTTACCAGCATATTCATTTGCTAATTCTTCTACCAATGGGCCGATCATGCGGCAAGGTCCGCACCACTCTGCCCAAAAGTCTACTAATACCGGTTTGTCAGATTTAAGAACATCTTGCTCCCAACTTGAATCTGTAAATTGTGTTGCCATGTTTGTATTTATTTGCTAGGTTATTCGAATTCAAAAAAACAATGTTTTTATTTGAGTTGACAAATTTATAATCCACATTCAACTTTCTAACATTGATTTTTTCAATTAAGGTATAGGTTTCTGCTGTTTATAATTTCTCAAATTCAGCTTGAACAAATTGATTTAAATCTGCCCCTTTCAATAAGCCTTTTGACAATAAAGCTAAACTGATGGCTTTTTTAATCAGCGCCTGAGCATCACTTTCATTCATATCAAGTATGGCTTTCGCTTTCGCATGATTGGTATTCACAACGCCTTGGTATTTTATTGGCAAGTCACCGAACATATTAAAACCATTCATTTTACTCATGTCACGCATGCGTCTATCGTATTCACTTTCAGTCACCGTTATTAATGGTTCAGAAACAGACAAGGCCTCTGCCACAATAGTCAAATCAGCTCTTTGCTTTCCTTTTTCAAATAGCTCAGACAATTGCTTAACTTGATCATCACTTAATAAAGCTGTTTCAATTTTATCATGAGGAATGAGTTTGTCGAGGGCATCGGCATCCACCCTTTTGCATTGTAATTTGTCATTATGCTGTTCTAAATAAGCTGTAAAATGATTGTCTAATGGACCCTCTAATTTTAACACAGAATACCCCCTTGATTCCGCAGCCTTCACATAGGCATATTGCTCTTCTAAATGATTGGTGTACAAGACCACCAATTGACCAGATTTATCGGTCTGTAAAGCCGCAATATTTTGCTTATAATCATCTATGGTATAAGACTTATCTTGAGCATCCGTTAACAAACAAAATTCTTTAGCCTTTTCAGCAAATTTTTCATCGCTCAACATACCGTATTTTACAAACAAATCTATATTGCTCCATTTGCTCTCAAAATCAGTTCTGCTTTGTTTAAAAAGTTCTGATAATTTATCTGCCACCTTCTTACTGATATGAGTAGTTATTTTTTTAACATTGGCATCGCTTTGTAAACTACTTCTTGACACATTCAGAGGAATGTCAGGCGAATCAATAACACCATGTAACAACATCAAAAACTCTGGCAAAACATCTTTGACATTGTCTGTTACAAAAACTTGATTGCTGTACAATTGTACTTTGTGCTTATCTGCTTCAATGGCAGATCCAATTTTAGGGAAATATAAGATACCAGTCAGGTTAAATGGATAATCGACATTGATGTGAATCCAAAACAATGGCGCTGGCGCAAAGGGATATAATTTTTGATAAAACGTTGTGTAATCTTCGTCTTTTAAGTCCGAAGGTTTACTCATCCAAAGAGGCTTGTCAGCATTGATTATTGCCCCTTCAAATTCAATCGAAATTGGTAGAAACTTACAGTATTTTTCGAGTAATTGTTTGATCTTAAATGACTCATTAAACGACAAACTATCTTCTGCTATATGTAAAATAATGTCTGTTCCACGGGTTTTGCGCTTGCCCTTAGTGATTTTAAATTCTGTACTACCATCGCAAGACCATGCACTTGAGACAGCATTGTCTTGATAAGACAAGGTTTGAATTTCTACCTTTGAGGCTACCATAAAGGCGGAATAAAAGCCTAAACCAAAATGACCAATCACATTGGCATCAGTTTTATCCTTGTATTTTTGAACAAATTCTTCTGCACCTGAAAAGGCAACTTGATTGATATATTTTTCAATTTCCGCTTCTGTCATACCAATACCATTGTCAGAAATGGTAAGGGTTTTCTTGTCAGTATCTAGAGCAATTGTAATTTTCAAATCGCCTAATTCACCTTTGAACTCCCCCATTCTGTTAAGGGCTGATAATTTCTGACAAGCATCTGTAGCATTTGAGACTAATTCTCTGAGGAAGATCTCATGGTCACTGTACAAAAACTTTTTAATGATTGGAAAAATGTTCTCGGTGTTTACTGATATTGATCCTGATTTTGCCATAGTATATTTTTTAGGCTAACGATTTCAAAATGTATACCTGAGGAAAAGTTGCGCAATTTTGTCATATTTGCAGACAACACATGTTTTTTTATCTGTCAAAACTATTATTGTTTGTTTTAAAGCCGCTTCTTTGGATAGTTGCAATGAGCATATGGGCGCTTATGAGCAAAAATGATAGACTCAAAAAGCGATTAAGTATATTATCCATATTGACTTTATTATTATTCAGCAATCCTTTTTTAGCCAATCAAACCGCTGGCTTATTAGAAAAACCTGAACGCTTTAAATTAGACACACACTACCAAATTGGCTTGGTTTTAGGTGGATTTGCCAAATGGGATACCAGCCTTAATAGAACAGTTTTTTTTGAGGCCAATGATAGACTCATGCAGGCACTAAAGTGTTATCATACAGGTTTTATAGATAAAATCATGATCAGCAGCGGAAGTGCTTCACTATTAAATCAAAAAGCTAAAGAAGCGGATGCCATTAAAACCTATTTAATGTCTTTAAATATACCTGACTCCAATATTTTGATTGAAAACCAGAGCAAAAACACGTTTGAGAATATAGTGTACAGTAAGGAAATATTGAGACAAAATAAACTATTGAGCAAGCCACTTATTTTCACCAGTGCATGGCATATTCCCAGAGTAAAAATGTGCAGTGATGTGTTTTTAAAATCTGATTTTTACCCATGCCATTATCTGCACAACCCCAAGCATAGTTTTGATCTATACGAACTCATCATACCAAGCGCCAAAGCCATAGATACTTTTGAGATTTGCATTAAAGAATGGATTGGGCAATTGGCTTATTGGGCAAAATTACAATGGGCATAAACAGTGTCTAATGTAGCGGTCAATGTTGGTACTTGAATTTGCAATTTGACTTCAAAAGGCTTCCCTTTGTAATGAGATGAACATTCATATTTTAGCTTGTGGTGGAGCCGTTATGCACAATATTGCTCTAGCCCTTCATCAACTAGGACATACCATTACCGGAAGTGATGACGAAATTTTCGAACCGGCACTTTCAAGACTTCAACAAGCTGGCATCTGCCCGCCTGCCTTTGGTTGGTATCCTGAAAAAATTGACCAACACCTTGACTTTATCATTTTGGGCATGCATGCGCGTGCTGATAATTCTGAATTATTAAAAGCTCAAAGTTTAGGATTAAAAATTTATAGCTTCCCGGATTATGTTTACGAACACGCTAAAAACAAAACCAGAGTGGTAATTGGCGGCAGCCATGGCAAAACGACTACGACAGCCATGATTATGCATGTTCTAAAAGTCCTGGGCAAAGACTTTGATTACCTTGTAGGATCGCAATTAGAGGGCTTTGATACCATGGTTAAATTTTCCGACGCCCCGCTCATGATCATTGAAGGAGACGAATACCTTACCAGTCCTTTAGACAGGGTGCCTAAATTTTTAAAATACCATCCACATGTGGCCATGATTACAGGCATTGCATGGGACCACATCAATGTTTTTCCTACTTGGGAAAACTATGTTGAACAATTCAAATTATTCATTGAAACGATAAACCCTCAGGGGGCATTAGTGTATTTCTCTGGCGACAAAGAACTAACAGCATTAGCCCAATTTAGTCCGGCAAAATGCTTACCCTACAACACGCCCTATTACCATATCAGAAACAACAAAGTCGTCATTGGTAAACAAGACAAACACAGCTTGGAAATTTTTGGCGAACACAATCTTCAAAACGCTGAAGGTGCCTGCAAAGTCTGTCAAGAATTAGGCATTGATGAAGATACTTTTTACCATGCTTTAAGTAGTTTTAAAGGGACTGCCAAACGTTTAGAAAAAGTGCACGAAACAAAAAACTTAACCGTTTTTAGAGATTTTGCGCATTCCCCAAGTAAACTCAAGGCCACCATTCAAGCGGTTAGAGAACAATTCCCAATGCATCAATTAATAGCGGTTTTTGAATTGCATACTTTTAGTAGTCTAAACAAAGCATTTTTACCTCAGTATGCTGACAGCATGTTAACCGCCAACCAAGCTTTTGTGTATTTCAACCCTGAAGTGATTGCTCACAAAAAACTTGAACCAATTGATAACCAAGATATTACAAATGGGTTCGGCAATCATGTAAGCCCAGTATCTGATATCCATAGCCTTAAAACAATTGTCTCGAGCAATTTAAGGGCCAACGAACAAACGCCAACTGTTCTGTTACTTATGAGTTCGGGCAATTTTGACAACACTCAACTTTGGTAAAATAAAGGTTTTATTTTTCATCAAGAATGGTTATTTTCGTAGATTATAGTAATCTGCGACAACCAATCTTATGATTAAACGCCTACTCTTTACCCTACTGCTTTTCGTGAGTTTTATGCAGCTTAAAGCTGTTGCTTGTCTTCCTGAATGGAAATACAAAAGAACCATCACTGTAACCAATGCCAATGCCTCAGCCTATACTAACTTTCAGGTTAAAGTGGTTTTGAATACCGCCGCCTTAGTATCTGCCGGTAAAATGAACATCAATGGCGATGATATTCGTTTTACAGATGCTTCATGTAGCAAACTCAATTATTGGATAGACAGTAACATGAATACCAGCACTACTGTTATCTGGGTAAAATTAAAGACCTTGCCAGCAAGTAGTTCAAGCACCATCAATATGTATTATGGCAATTTGTGCGCAACTGCCTTGCAAAATGGCGATAGTACTTTTAACTTTTTCGATGATTTCTTAGGCACTACCCTTAATACCACAAAATGGACTAAATACAATCAAAATACAGCAGCAGGTGCTTTAAGTATTTCCGGCGGCAATGCCAACTTCAATTTAACCACTGCAACTGATCTGATCATAAGAACCAATGCTACATTTACAGGATTAACCCGTTCTGAAATGAAAGTTAAATGGAACTCCGGTAGTTTCCCGACCATAGCCCAATTAAACTCTACCACTTTTGCGGGTGTTACTTTAGGGTCTAATGGCAGTTTCTTTTTTAACAATCAAACCAATGCGAGTTGTAATAGTTACACAGCCACAACAACCCCATCAGCTAGCGCAAAATCGAATGGTGTTTGGGGTATCACTTGGCCAGCTACCAATTCAAGCATTGGTAGTTTTACCGCAGGCAGTATTAGCAACTCAACTACACCAAGCTTAGCCGCTTCAACACACACCGCCTTGGGTTTAATGTGTTCAAGTGCTGGCAGTCTATTGGTGGATTGGTGCCGTGTAAGAACTTATGCCCCAGTGGAACCTAGCACTACTGTTAATGCAGAAACCACTCAAGGCATTAGCATTACACTATCGCCCAACCCAGTTTGCCCTGGGGGCAAATTAACGATAAGTTTTACCAAAACTGGTGTTTTCTTCTCAGCTGGCAACATCTTCAAATTACAGTTATCTGATGCATCAGGTAATTTCACCACCCCATTAACACTAGCAACAATTACAGACACCGTTCTTAATACCATGATAGTTGATATCCCATCAACCTCAGTGGCTGGCTCCGGTTATAAAGTTAGATTAACTTCCACTAACCCGACCTACACCTGTTTTTCACCAAGCGGTAACTTAACCATCAATCCAAAACCTAATGTTTCGTTCAATGTTTTGAATGACAACCAATGTTTCAAAAACAACAAATACAACTTCACATCTACTTCTACTATTAGTGCTGGTAGCATTAGCAGTTATATTTGGAGTTGGGATGATGGCAGCAAAAAAGACACATTGACAACGGCAAATGCTAGTCATAAATTCAATGTTTTTTATCCTTACTACTATCCTAAATTGACAGTTGTCAGTAATTTAGGGTGTAAGGATTCAACCTCTAAGCAAATCAACATTAAGGAATCTCCCAATGTGAGAAGTAAATTTAATGATACCATTCAATGTTACCGAGGTAATTTCTATATCGCAGAAACAGTTACTACATTATTCTCAGGTATGGTTACATCAATCAGCTGGAATTTCGGAGATGGCACCCCTACCGTTAATATGTTAGATTCTTTGACGCATAGATATTCAGCCCCAGGAACGTATAATGTAAGACAGATCAATCAACACTCAAGTGGTTGTATAGACACCAATTATTTATCTGTTTTAGTGAATGTTCATCCAGTGTCTAAATTTACCATAAACGATAGTTCACAATGCTTTAATGGCAATCGATATATATACCAAGCTCAGTCGACAATCAGCAATGGCTTACCTTTAATCAACTATTGGAATCTTGGCTCGGGTATTACGCGTGATCAACAAGATTCTGCTCAATGTAGCTATTCGAATTGGGGAAATAGAAATATTAGATTAATCACCATCAGTGATGACGGAGTTGACGGATGTTCAGACACACTCACCAAAACAATTGAGGTCAACCCTATGCCAATTGCATCAATTCAAAATTTAGATTTGAGTAAGTGTTTTAAATACAATTCATTTAGATTTATTGCTAAGTCAACAATTCCCAATGGTTCAATGACTCACAATTGGAATTTTGGTGATTTAAGCACATTAAATAATAAAGATACAGTTAGCCATACTTATAATACAGATGGTTCATTTACTATAAAGGTATACTCCACTTCAAATAAGGGTTGTCAAGACTCCACTAGTACAAGTGTGACAGTAAATCCAAGTCCAGAGCCATTTTTTGTAATTAACAAAGATACTCAGTGTTTTAAATACAACGCCTTCAAAGCGGTCTCATTGACTGCTATCAACAGCGGCACATTTACAACCAGTTGGAAAGTGAGTGATGGCACCTCTTACACTGATGTCGACAGCATACTCCATAGTTTTATCACTGATGGCAATTTTACCATAGCCATGTATGCCAATTCAAACAACAATTGTAAAGACACTATCATCAAATCTGTTAAGGTATTGCCTATGCCAACCTCTGACTTTTCAATTAATGATTTAGACCAATGTTTAGAAGGCAATCAATTTACATTTACAGACAACTCAACATTTAACTTTGGCAACTTAATTGCCAATCAATGGTTATTTGACGATGGTCAAATTTCGAATAATCAATCATCTGTTAATCATTCCTATTTGAGTGACAATGCTTTCAGACCTGGCCTAATTGTATATGCAGATAATGGTTGTTTTGATACCAGCTTCCAAGACATCAAAGTATACCCTCACCCAGGATCTGATTTCACTATCAATAATGCCGGACAATGCGTAAACAATAATAATTTTGTATTTACCAATGCAACGTTTATTGCAGAAGGTGGTTTTACCAACCGTTGGTATTTTGGTGATGGCAGCCCTTTTGTTAGTACTTTAAGTGCTTCAAAGAAATACACTAAAGATAGTACATATGTTGTAACAGTCATTTCTATTAGTGACCAAGGCTGCACAGATACAGCAAAAAAATCAGTTATAGTCTATCCTAAGGCTAAAACCAATTTCAGCATTAACAACAGCCAACAATGTGTATTGGGCAATAAATTCACTTTTACTTCTAGCACAACCGTTAAATATGGCTCTTATACATTGAACTGGCAATTTGGCGACGGCAACACTGCTGGTAATTTAAACAGTGTTAATCATACCTATAACAATGTTCAATTGTATAATGTAAAACTTTACACGGCTACTGATAAAAACTGTTTTGATACTTTAACCAAACCAATTAGAACATTACCTATGCCAAATGCTGATTTCACTTATAACTATAATGAAAAGTGTATCAAAGGCAATGATTTTCAATTTGGCACGACTAGTACTGTGAGCAATAATACCCCAATGAACCACAACTGGTATTATGGCGATGGCGACTCAACCATTAACAACGCTTTCGGTCAACATACTTATAAAACAGACGGTGCCTTTATTGTGCGCATGATTTCGTCTACTAATATTGGCGGATGTAAAGACACCATGCAAAAGACATTTAACGTCTATCCAATGCCTGTTGCAGGATTTAACATCGACAACAACCAACAATGTTTCAAAAACCATGTATTTAATTTAAATTCTACTTCAACAGTAAGTTCTGGAACAATTGACATTACAGATTGGACCTTTGGCGACAACACAACATCATCTAATGCTTCGCCAAGTAAATCTTACCTGAATGTTGATTCATTTAGAGTGCGACTTTTTGTGAGTACCAATCATGGTTGCACAGATTCAATTGCAAAGAAGGTATACATTTTCCCTATGCCTGTTGCAGCCTTTAACGTTTCTCCTAGCAGCAGTTGTTTCAAAGGCAATGTCTTTAAAATTACAAATAAGTCTAGTATAGTCAAAGGCAACATTACCAATTATAGCTTCATGTATGGCAATGGTGATTCAAGCAACCTACAAAATCCTGCGCCATACAGTTATCAGACCGATGGTTTTTACACATTGTTCTTAACCACCATTACTGATCACGGCTGTTGGGATACAACCAGCAGAAATATTACCATCAATCCAAATCCAGTATTGGACTTCACTGTTGACCCTGTTTGTTTGAAAGATTCTTCTGAATTTGTGAATTTAAGCACCTTATCATCTGGTAATATTGCCTCATGGAAATGGTTATTAGGCAATGGCAAAGTTGCACTAACTCAGTCACCAAAGCACAAATATAAAAACGTCGGCAACTACAATGTGACTTTGATTGCAGTAACTGATAAAGGTTGTGTTGATACTATTGTTAAACCAGGTATTGCTGTTGTAAATCCTAACCCTAAAGCGGGCTTCTATTACAGCAAACTACGTTCATGGGAAAATGAGGTTGACATTCAATACACTGACACCTCATCTGGGGCCATTTCATGGAAATGGAATTTTGCATCAATGGGCAGTAGCTCTGACCAAAATCCAAAATTATTCTACACAGATACCTTAACGCAATTAACCTCTTTAATCGTTACAAACGCATATGGTTGTAAAGACACGAGTACCAAGTTATTATTCATCACGCCTGATGTAACTTACTACATGCCAAATGCCTTTACGCCAAATGACGACAACATCAATGAAACTTACAAACCTGTAGGCCTTTCTTATGCTATCAATTACAAGTTCATCATTTTCAACCGCTGGGGAGAAATCTTGTTTAAATCTGATAACCCGCAAATCGGATGGAACGGAAAGTATGAAAACGAATTGGTGCCTCAAGATTTATATTTCTATAGATTAGAATTTATTGGGGTAGACGAAATCAGACATGAAGAGACCGGTCATGTGATGATTCTTAAATAATGAAACTGCTGTTATTGTTAGGCACATTTACCTTCATAGGTAACAATGGCTTTGCTCAAGATGCTAAGAATCATGTTGCATTTGGCAATCAATGTATGAATGAAGGCGCATACAAAAAAGCCAGTGAATTTTATCAATTAGCGATTCAAGATGACCCTAGAAATGGAAGCATTTATACCATGTGGGGCTTCTCGGTACACAAACAAAAACAATTCAAATTAGCCGACTCTATCTATACCATAGCACTTGGACTTGATAGCAGTTTAAGTAAAACGTATTGGTACAAAGCCCTAAACCATATTACATTAAGGCAGGATTCAACTGCTATTATATATTTCAAGCATTTTCTGAACAAAGAAAAAAACACAGGCAATAGTTTATTGATGGCCTACAAATCAATCGGTCAATGTTATGAAAGACAATTGTACACTAAAGGCTTGTTGTCTTGGCAAATAGATGACATGATTTTTCATTACCAACAAATAGAAGCCGTTGACACTAATGCGCCCGAAGTCCCTATGATTAGAGCTTTTGTTGAAAAGGTTCAAAATCAAAGACCAATTGAACAAGTTGGTAAATGGAAAATGGAGGCCAATTGACCTCCATTTCTAAAAATTAAATCAGCATCATTTCTGATTATTGCCTTTCGCCTCTAGGCACAAATGATCTTGGTGTATGACCAGTGTAAATTTGTCTTGGACGGCCAATTGGTTGACCTTCGTTTAACATTTCTTGCCATTGTGAAATCCAACCAGGTAAGCGACCCAATGCAAACAAGGCAGTGAACATATCTGTAGGGAAACCTATTGCTCTGTATATGATACCTGAGTAGAAGTCAACGTTTGGATATAATTTTCTTTCTACGAAGTATGGATCAGTTAGAGCTGCTTCTTCGAGTTTCTTAGCAATTTCTAAAACAGGATCATTAATGCCAAGTTTGTTCAATACGTCATCACATGTCTTTTTGATGATCTTAGCTCTAGGATCAAAGTTTTTGTAAACTCTGTGTCCAAAGCCCATCAATCTGAATGGATCATTTTTGTCTTTAGCTTTATCAACCCATTTTTGAACATTACCACCATCCGCTTTGATTTGTTCTAACATCTCTAAAACTTCTTGGTTAGCACCGCCGTGTAATGGTCCCCATAATGCGGCAACACCTGCAGCTATTGATGCATATAAGTTAGATTGAGAAGAACCTACTAATCTTACTGTACTTGCTGAACAGTTTTGTTCGTGATCAGCATGTAAGATTAACAATTTGTTCATAGCATCCACAACTACCGGATCAGGTTGATAATCTGGCTCACTAACGTGTTTAAACGTCATTGACAAGAAATTACTTACATAGTCTAAGTTGTTATTTGGATACACTACTGGATGCCCCATGCGCTTTTTGTAAATCATAGCACATATTGTAGGCATTTTGGCTAACATCCTCAAAGTTGTTCTATTTTTTGATTCTGCACTTCTGTTAGGATCTAAAGCCTTTGGATAATATGCAGACAAAGAAGATATCATTGCAATCAATTGACCCATAGGGTGTGAGCCTGTAGGGAATGTTTTGAAAATGTTTTGTAAATCTTCGTTCACCAAAGTGTGATGTCTGATAGACGCATCAAATTCGTCAAATTGCTCCTTATTTGGCAATTCCCCTTTTAATAACAAATAAGAAACTTCCATAAAGTTGGCTTTTTCGGCCAAGTCCTCAATGGAATAACCTCTGTGTCTTAAAATACCTTCTTCGCCATCAAGAAAAGTGATTGCACTTTTGGTAGCACCGGTGTTTTTGTACCCGATATCAAGGGTTACATAACCAGTAGTATCTCTTAATTTAGAAATATCTATGGCTTTTTCACCTTCTGAACCAACAATAACAGGAAACTCATACGTTTTTCCATCTAGAGTAATTGTGCAATTTTGAGACTGGGTATTAGACATTGATTTTATTGATAAAATAGTTGATTTAATAATTGTGTTGCGAAGATATTATAATTAATAGAATCTGCAATACGGAGCAACAAAAAAATAACACAAGAATTAGACTGACAATGGTCATCTCTACATGGGGTATTTAATCTAGCAATAATCCTATCAAAAAAGACAATAAAAAAAGGGGACTAAAAGCCCCCTTTTCAATGAATCTATTTAGTTTAACGCAGCAGTGTTACAGTACCTTCATACTGGTATTCTTCTCCGTCGTACGCAGTCACTTTAATTACCCACATGTAGACATCTTGCTGACAATCTTGCGAGCGGTATTGACCATTCCAACCTTCATACTTATCATCTGTTTTCCATAACATTTCGCCCCAACGGTTAAAGACTTCTATATGGAAAGTCTTTTCTCCATTAACAACTGCTCTAAAGAAGTTGTTAGTTTTAGGGCCTGTGTTTTCTGGACTAAAGGCAGTTGGAACGAATACTGTCACATCAGGTCCGATTTTTCTTAGTTGGCTGATGGTATCCCAACAAGTATAATCTTGACCTTTATAGTTATATGTATAGGTAGAAGTCAAATGAACAAAATACTTCATGGTATCATCCGCATAGGTATGAATTGGATTGGCTTTAGTACTGGTATCATCTAAATCACCAGTTCCAAAATACCATAAATAACTCATTGCACCAGGATTAGACCATCTCACCTTAGTTTCATTAAAGAACTTGAACTTAGGGAAAGCTACGGTAGTAAAGAAACCTGGATCACTGCTAAAACCAGCTTTTGGTTGAGGCAATACTTTAATGTATTGGAAAGAGTCACGAGTGATTGAACATACTTGGCCAGGCAAACTACCCCATTTGTTATCAATTCTCAAGCTCACATCATACCAATTGCGTTTAGCGGTATCGTATTTAATGTTTTGAGGGTTGAATGTGGTACTATTGACTATAGAATCATTATTACCAAAGAACCAGTTGTATCTTAAGTTAGATGATCCGTATGGTTTTCTAACCATACTTATAAAGTTAACGATTGCTGGTTCACATTGTATTTCAGGATCGGCAGTAAAATCAAATTGAGGATAAGGTTCTATCATCAAATCAATAACATCTTTAGCTACCGGACAAACCCCTTCTTTATTAGTAGAAATGGTTAGTTGCACTTTGCCTGCAGAACCATTTAAGGCTGTATCTTGAATACCATGGAAGTAACGCGTTGGCAATGAATCCTTGGCAGAGAAATTACCATCTCCATTGTGGGTCCATGTAGTTGCTTTTGCCCAATTTTTAGTAGCTGCTAAAATGAATGGCTTACCTTCACATTGTTGATATGGTTTAGGGGTAGTGATACTAACCTCTGGTTGAGTTTGCACCAACAATGTCTGAGAGTCAGATGAGGTACAACCCGTTAATGGATTGGTATAGGCAAATTTCATTTTAAATGAACCTTCGTATTGTTTGCTCTTTGCACTAATACTTGGGTCAAACTCTCTACCTGTTACACCAGGACCAGACCATGTACCAACTGGGCCTGCTGGTAAAATGTTGTTTAATGTAAATTTAGCAGAGCTAGAACAAACAGTGTCAGGCACATCAATTTGTATGATTGGTAAACCATAAACAGTAATATCAGTGCTATCAGTTACAGGACATCCACTAGATACGTCAGTTAATTTCAGTAAGTATTGTCCTTGACCAGTCTTAGGGTCAAATAATTTTTTACCTTTTATTGAATTCAGGATTTTTGGCGCAACGTTAGGGTTGCTTAAATCCCTTGAACCGCCATATTCTATTGTTTCCCATGTTCCAAAAGGAAAGCGATTGCCAGTATTTTTATCTACTACGAAACTATCAAGCGCTAACAATGGGTCATTGATACAACGCTTAGGCATACCTGTAAATTTAATTTCTGGTAAACGGATCACATTGACATTGGCTGTATCACATGTTTGACAACCTGTTATGGCATCTTTAAAGCAATACTCAATGGTATAAGTTCCAGTTTTTTCGTTTTCGCCTTCTTTACCAATGTCAAGTACACTGATATTTGGCACTACTGAATAGTCAACACTCAAAATAGATACTGGATCAACGCCAGAACCTAGAGGTACATCTAAAACTCTAAAGGTTTGAATACCACCAGTTTTAGAGAACGGTCTAACAACTTGCTGATCAAGTGTTACAAGACCAACTCTTTGACAATAAGTGCTG